>Ga0070738_10002487_pt1 | contig 28251 bp, 24 predicted proteins | sample Coa_R2_2_FD_66446 | JGI IMG/M metagenome (GOLD analysis project Ga0070738, IMG submission 66446) | Surface soil microbial communities from Centralia Pennsylvania, which are recovering from an underground coalmine fire - Coalmine... | ecosystem: Environmental > Terrestrial > Soil > Unclassified ...
CTGCATGATCCCAATCCGAAAATTGTGCTCGGCCATAAGATCAACGCCGGCGGCATGAGAGACGGTGAAGAAGTTCTCGACCTGCTCGCTCGCGATCCGCACACCGCACAACACATTTCACTCGAAATCGCCCGTCGTTTTATCTCGGATAATCCTCCGGATGCTCTGGTGGAACGGATGGCCAAGACCTACGAAAGCACCGATGGCGATATCCGGGCCGTGCTGCACACCATGATCTATTCCCCCGAATTCTGGTCGCCTGACGCCTATCGCGCCAAGATCAAGACGCCATTTGAACTCGTCGCATCGGCCGCGCGTGCCGCTGGCGCGGAAAGCGAGCTCCCGCTTGCGCTCGTGCAGTGGACGGGCCGCATCGGCGAGCCGCTCTATCAATGCCAGCCTCCCACCGGCTATTCCGATAAAGCCGATGCCTGGGTGAACACGGGTGCCTTGCTCAATCGCCTGAATTATTCTCTGGCGCTCACGGGCAACCGGCTGCCCGGCGTGCACACCGACGTTCGCGATGTGCTCGGAATCGAACCTTCCGCGCAGCCCAGCGCCGTATTGGATCAGGCCATTGCCATTTTGCTTTCGGGCGAAGCCTCGCAGCAAACGCGCGAAACGCTCGAAAAGCAGATGCACGACCCTCGCGTTTTGCAGGCGAGCCTCGATGATCCTGTCACCCATGTTAATGAAGCTATGATCGCGGGTCTTGTGCTCGGCGCGCCCGAATTTCAGCGGCGCTGACTCAAACCGCGCGAAAAGGAGACACGATGCCAGTCTCACGACGAGCATTTCTCAAGCAGGGCGGCGTCGCAATGATCGGCATGAGCACGTTGCCGGGCTTCCTGCGTCGCGCCGTCGCGGCCACTCCCATGCCTAATCGCAAAAAGCTCGTCGTGCTTTTCCAGCGCGGCGCCGCTGACGGCTTGAATATCGTCGTGCCATTCGCCGAACCCAACTACTACCGCATTCGCCCAAGCATCGCGATCCCGCAGCCGCGGCAGGGCGGGGAATTGGCCGCTCTCGATCTCGACGGCTTTTTCGGCTTGCATCCAAGTCTCGCTCCGCTGATGCCGCTCTTCCGCACCCAGCAACTCGCCATTGTGCACGCCGCCGGCTCGCCCGATACCACGCGCTCGCATTTTGACGCGCAGGACTATATGGAGTCCGGCACTCCCGGCGTGAAATCGACTGACGACGGATGGCTCAACCGCGCCTTGCAGGCTGATCCCGAGGCGGGCGCTTCCCCATTTCGCGCCGTCGCCATGGGGCCGAACCTCCCACTCACTTTGCGGGGTCCGGCTCCCGCTATCGCGTTGCCGGATGTGCGGCAGTTCCGCGTGTTTGCGCAGTCGCCGGCTGTCGAGGGTGGATTCGAGGCGCTTTATGCGCAGACAGTCGATGAAGCCCTGCGCGGCACCGGCACCGAAACCTTCCAAGCCATCGACATGTTGCGCAAAGCCGACCCCTCGCACCTCCAGCCGGAAAACGGCGCCGAATATCCGCGCAGCCGCGTCGGCCAGGCGATGCAGCAGGTGGCCCAGCTTCATAAGGCTGATATTGGACTGGAAGTGACATTCGTGGATACGGGTGGCTGGGACAACCACGTCAACGAAGGCGGTGCGCAGGGCCAGCTCGCGAATCTATTGCGCGACCTCGGCCAATCGATGGCGGCATTTGCGCAGGATATGGGCGACCGCATGGAAGAGATCGTCGTCGTCACTATGTCGGAATTCGGCCGCACCGCGCACGAAAACGGCAATCGCGGTACCGACCACGGTCACGCCAACTGCATGTTTGTGTTGGGCGGGCCGGTGAAGGGCGGCAAGGTTTACGGCAGATGGCCCGGCTTGGCTCCCGAACATTTGAACGAGGGCCGCGATCTCGCCCTGACCACCGACTTTCGCTCCGTGCTGGGCGAGATCATTTCGCGCCACCTGGGCACGACGCAGCTCGATGCGGTTTTCCCCGGCTTTGCCAACGACCCCCGCAAATTCCCCAATTTGCTGAAGTCTTGACTCCTTTGCGGCGATGGCAAAAAGCAGACTCCTCGCTGAGATCCTGCCGAATGACGATTGTTTTTTCGGATATCGTAGAAGTTCATCGTTTACATTACCCGCGTCGTCATCTCCTACCCTACGTCGTCATCCCGTGCAAAACGGGGCCCCCGCGGCATGCCGTTCTCACATGCGGTGGGGTGGGAAGCGAGGGATCTGCTTTTTGAGCTTGGCCGGCGCGAGCCCCTCCCGGTTACATTCCTAATCCGCTGGCGCGCGGGAGATCTCTTTGGCCGTTCCTTCGGCCGTTCGGATGCGCATGCTGTAGAACGAGCGATACACGAAGATAAACGACACGACGAAGAAGATCGCCGCCAAAACGTGGGTCAGCATCCCGCCGCTCGTCGCCGTCAACTCCACGGCCAATTCCACCGCGAGCAATCCAAACAGTGTCGTGAACTTGATTACAGGATTCAGCGCGACCGACGACGTGTCCTTAAAAGGATCGCCGACCGTGTCGCCCACCACCGTCGCGGCGTGGAGATCGGTGCCCTTTTGCTTCAACTCGACCTCGACGATCTTCTTGGCATTGTCCCAGGCGGCTCCGGCGTTCGCCATGAAAATTGCCTGGAACAAGCCGAACATGGCGATCGAGATCAGGTAGCCGATAAAAAAGAAGGGCTCCACGAACGCAAACGCCAGCGCCGCGAAGAAAACGGCGATGAAAATATTCAGCATGCCTTTCTGCGCGTATTGCGTGCAGATGGCCACCACTTTTTTGCTGTCCGACACCGAAGCTTTTTCCGATCCTTCGAGGCGGATGTTGGCTTTGATGAATTCCACCGCACGATATGCGCCTGTGGTCACGGCCTGTGTGGATGCGCCGGTGAACCAATACACCATCGCGCCGCCGGCGATGATGCCCAGCAAAAACGGCGCGTGCAGCAATGAGAGCTTATCGACGTTCGCCGTAAGCCCGCTCGTAAGCGCCATGATGATCGAAAAGATCATCGTCGTCGCACCCACAACTGCGGTACCGATCAGCACCGGCTTGGCCGTCGCCTTGAATGTGTTGCCGGCGCCGTCGTTTTCTTCCAGCAAATCTTTGGCGCGCCCGAAATTGGCGTCCACGTTGAAATCGCGCTTCAGTTCCTGGTGAATGCCGGGAAGTTGCTCGATCAGTGAAAGTTCAAAAACCGATTGCGCGTTATCGGTGACCGGGCCATACGAGTCGACCGCGATCGTCACCGGACCCATTCCCAGGAATCCGAAAGCTACGAGCCCGAACGCGAACACCGGAGCGGCGATCATCACATTCCCCAGGCCCTGAACTCCCACCATATAGCCAATGGCCATAAGCACGATCATGGCGAAGCCCAGGTAATAGGCGGAGAAATTGCCCGCAACGAATCCGGACAAAATCCCTAACGACGCGCCGCCCTCCTGTGCCGACGTGACCACTTCCTTTACGTGCCGCGATTCCGTCGAGGTAAACACTTTGACCAGTTCCGGAATGACCGCGCCCGCCAAAGTGCCGCACGAGATGATCGTTGCCAGCTTCCACCACTGCGTTGTATCGCCGGCAAGGCTGGGGATCACCGCCCACGAAATGATGTAGGTCAAACCGATGGAAACAGCGGACGTGAGCCACACGAGCGACGTGAGCGGCGCCTCAAAATTCATGTGATCTGCAGTGAGGTACCGCGCGCGCGCGATGGCCGCGTTGATAAAGTAAGAAGCCGCGCTCGCCACCAGCATGGCGATGCGCATGACGAAGATCCACACCAGCAGTTGGACTTGCGCCGCGGGACTTTTCACGCCCAGCAGAATGAAGGTGATCAGCGCCACGCCGGTGACGCCGTACGTCTCGAATCCGTCGGCGCTCGGCCCCACAGAATCGCCCGCGTTGTCGCCAGTGCAGTCGGCGATTACTCCGGGGTTGCGCGCATCGTCTTCCTTGATGCGGAAGACGATCTTCATCAGGTCGGAGCCGATATCGGCGATCTTGGTGAAAATGCCGCCCGCGATACGCAGCGCGGCCGCCCCTAGCGATTCACCGATCGCGAATCCGATGAAGCACGGCCCGGCGTAGTCTCCCGGAACAAAGAGAAGAATGAAAAGCATCATCAGCAACTCGACGCTGATCAGCATCATGCCGATGCTCATACCCGCATCCAGCGGAATGTCATAGATGGGGTAGGGCTTGCCGCGCAGGCTGGCAAACGCTGTGCGTGAATTCGCAAACGTATTCACGCGAATGCCGAACCACGCCACGCTGTAGCTGCCCGCAATGCCCAATACGCTGAAAAGAAGAATGATGAAGACGCGCACAGCGTCCATGTGCAGCAGGACGCCGAAATAGAGAACGATCACGACGGCGATGAACGCTTCCAGCAAAACCAGGAACTTGCCCTGCGTGATCAGATAAGTCTTGCAGGTCTCATAGATGAGTTCGGAGATTTCCCGCATGGCGCGGTGAACGGGCAGATTTTTCAATCGCTGATAGATGGTCAGGCCAAAAGCCAGTCCGGCGACACAAAAGAGCAGCCCGAAGAGCAGGAGCTTATGGCCATCCATCCCAAAAAAGCTGACCTGCGAGAGGTCTGGCAGCTTGAGGTTAGCTTCGCCGGCAGCTTCGGGCGCTTGCGCCCATGCCGCTGTCCCGCAAAGCGCCAGCAGCATCAAAAACGGCGCTCGCTTCAGCAACCGGGGTGCGGCGGATCGGCAATCCATGACTCCTCGCTTCAGCCGCCTAGCAGCATTCGCCGCGAATAACCATACTCCTGCTAACTCCATATTTCCTCCGTCAGACCTTGCTCAGGGAGCAATCAGGCGTGCTTCCACCGGAAAGGCAAAAGGACACTTTATATGAGGGTTTAGTGATGGTCAAGAATGGCCGTCCGCTCTGAAGCAGTTTGGACTATCTGGCGAATCGATTGAATTTAATGCCGTGGAATTACCTGAGTATTGGCTTGAGGTGGAGCTCCGCTGTTTTCCCTAAATCCCCGGCCAAGCAATGGGTCGCGCCCGCCGAAGCTCTTGGCATTCGGTCATTGTGCCGAATCGCCGGGACCTCCGCTATTATGCCAGTGACGAGACGTTGCGCGCCGGAAGATTGACATCGCGACCGCGGACCTATGAACCGATACCATGTTCCTGGCTGGGTTTTGAAGGTCATCGCCTTCTCGGGAGGCTTGAGCGTATTTGGCCTCTCGTTCTTGGATTCGATTCTGCTTCCGTTGCCTTCGTTGAACGATCTATTGCTGATTGACCTCAGCATCCAGTACCCATTCCGCATGCCGTATTACGCCGCGCTGGCGACGCTCGGGTCGCTGGCCGGCTCGATAGTTCTCTATTTTGTGGCTCGCAAAGGAGAAGAAGCCGCATTCCACAAAAAAGCGGGCTCGCAGGCGCCCCGGATCCGCCATTGGATCGAGCGAAATGGCTTCGTCTCTTTGTTGATCGCCGCTCTCCTGCCGCCACCCACCCCGTTTAAGCTTTTTGTGCTGGCGGCTGGCGCGTTGGGGATGCCTTTTCGCGCATTCCTGGCGGCTATGACCATCGCGCGCGCCATTCGATTTTTCGCGGAAGGCTATTTGGCTGTTCGTTACGGCGCTGGGGCCACCCGTTTTCTGGCGGCACATAGCATTGGTTTCGCAATTTCGACCATTGCCTTTATCTTCGTTTTTTATTGGGTACTCAGGGTCGCCATGCGGGGCGCTCGTGACCAGAAAGTTTGACTGCCGCAGCCACCTCCGTTCGCTTCGCTCTGGTCCGCAAACTGTATAATTAGGTTCGAACCGCTTTCGGCCTCCGCATGGCAAAGAGCAAAGCCCAAAGCAAGCTTCTCGAAAAAGTCGCCAGGTTGCGCGACGAAATTCGCGTGCACGAGCACCGCTACTACGTTCTTGATCGGCCCGCTATCTCCGATGCCGAATTCGATCGCTTGATGAACGAACTCAAAGAGATCGAAGCCGGGCATCCCGAACTTGTCACGCCGGATTCGCCGACGCAACGCGTGGGCGGCGCGCCCCGCAGAGGTTTCGAGACACGCCGCCATAATCCGCCCATGCTGAGCCTCGACAACGCTTTCTCATTCGAAGAATTGGATCGTTTTGACCGCCGCGCGCGCGAAGTTTCCGGCCGGAACGAGATCGCATACATCGTCGAGCACAAATACGACGGTCTCAGCATGGCCTTGCATTATGAGAACGGCCAGCTTGCTCTCGCGGTGACGCGCGGTGATGGCGTGAATGGCGAAGACGTCACCCCCAACGTCGCGACGATCGCAGCCATCCCGCATCGCATCGATGCCGCAAAATCCAGGCGTCTCGGACTCGAAGGCAGTTTCGAAGTTCGCGGCGAAATCATCATGCCGCTAAAGGCATTCGCCAAGCTCAACGAACAGCAGGAAGAGGCCGGCGGCAAGCGCTTCGCCAATCCGCGAAACGCCGCCGCCGGTTCGGTGCGCGTCCTCGATGCGCGCATCACCGCCTCGCGCCAACTCGATTTCTTTGGCTATTACCTGCTGGGCGGAGGGCGCAGCCCGTTCGCGCGTCATTCCGAGGAACTCGAGGCCATTTCCGCGCTCGGTTTCAAGCCTTTGCAATGGGAACGTTGCAGTTCGATGGACGCGGTGAAGGCTTATTGCGACAAATGGGAGCAAAAGCGTGAAAAATTGCCGTACGAGATCGACGGTATTGTCATCAAGGTAAACGAATACTGGCTCCAGCAGGAGCTTGGCTTTACCTCCAAAGCGCCGCGCTGGGCCATCGCCTACAAATATCCGGCGCGGCAGGAAACGACCACCGTGCGCGAGGTCGTCTTCCAGGTGGGACGAACCGGAGCGCTGACCCCGGTTGCGCTGCTCGATCCCGTGCCGGTCGGCGGAGTCACGGTCAGCCGTTCCACGCTTCACAACATGGACGAAATCGACCGCCTCGGGCTGGCCGCGGGCGACACCGTTCTGATCGAACGCGCCGGCGAGGTGATCCCGCACGTCGTCAAAGTGGTACAGCAGGGGAAAGACCGGCGGCCCGTCAACATCCCCGATGTTTGCCCTGAATGCGGCAGCCACATCCATAAATCGCCCGACGAAGTCGCCTATCGTTGTGTCAATTCCTCATGCCCAGCAAAGCGCCGTGAATCGTTGATCCATTTTGCCAGCCGCCACGCCATGAATATCGATGGCCTCGGCGAAAAAATTGTCGACCAGCTCGTTTCCACCGGCATGGTGAAAGACTTCGCCGATCTCTACCACCTCGACGCGGAGAAACTGGCTGGACTCGAACGCATGGCGGAAAAATCCGCTGAGAATCTTCTCCGTGAAATCGAAGGCAGCAAATCCAACGACCTTTCCCGCCTGATCTATGCCCTCGGCATCCGCTTCGTCGGTGAACGCACGGCTCAATTGCTGGCCGAGCATTTCGGTTCGATGGACGCGCTCGAAAAAGCCGATGAGCAGGCGCTCACCCAAGTCGCCGAGGTCGGACCCAAGGTGGCCGCCAGCATTGCCGAGTTTTTCTCCGAGGCAGCCAATTGCGAAGTGATCCGCCGCCTGCATGAAGCCGGCATTGACCCGCATCAGGCCCGCCAGGAAGCCGTTTCCGACCGTCTTGTCGGCAAATCGTTCGTGTTCACCGGCACTCTGGCGCGCCGCTCTCGAGAAGAGGCCGGCGATCTGGTGGGGCGTCATGGCGGCAAAGTCATCGGTTCGGTCAGCAAAAATACCGATTTTGTGGTCGTTGGCGCCGATCCCGGTTCGAAACTCGACAAAGCCAGATCGCTCGGCGTCCGCGTCTTAACCGAAGACGAATTCGAGGCATTACTGGAAGGCAAGCTGACCGTCGCACAAGCTGCGCCACCAGAAGAGAAGTCGGTCGCGCGCGCCGCCAAAGCCGCCGAGCGTTCCGGCCGCAAATCCGCCAAAAAATCCACCCCCACCCTTTTCTGAATTCAGCAAAATTCCCTATTGCGGCGCGCGCCTCAGTTTGTATGGTGCATTCGGCGGATAAGTCATGAACGGATCATCGTCAAGAGCATTTTGAATTTAGTAAGAGCCCTTAACGAATGGGGCTGATTTGCCGGCATGAGAACCACGTCGCCCGATTTCGTCGAGAGAGGCCTTCCCGAAACCACAATTTCCGCCTCACCATCTACAATTTGCGCCAAAGCATCAAATGGGGCTGTATGTTCACTTAAGCTCTGGCCATCATCAAATGCGAAAAGCGTGATTGTTCCTGTCGAGCGGTTGACAAGCGTCCGGCTCACAACGGCTCCCTCTTGATAATTTACAAGGTTTGCCAGAGGAATTGCCTCAGCGACCCGCAGTTCACATTTATTTTGTGGCTGGGGTGAATTCATGCTCGGCTACCTCCGCTGGCGAGATTATCACTCTCCGGCTGATCCTATCGTGGCGCGATGTATTCCTCAATCTGGAGCTCAACCCAGTGCTAGACTACATCAGCAAAAACTACGGAGGAACATATGGCTGACAAACCGGAGTCATCGGCGCGGCCGAATGTTGGGCACGAGTCTATTGAGGGCACACTCAGCGTTCCGCTATTGCAATTTGACCTCGGGGAAGAAATCGATCAGCAACAAAAGGAAGATTCATGGCTTCACGGCGTTGGGCGTAGTTCCAAGACTCTTGTGAAGTACGACGATCTTCGCATTGTTCTGATTTCAATGAAGGCAGACACTCAGATGCACGAACACAAGGCAGCCGCCAGAATTTCCGTTCAAACTCTTACCGGGCATGTACAACTCCGGGTAGTGGGACGTACTGTAGATTTGCCTGCCGGGCATCTATTAGCCCTTGATCAATGCCTGCCCCATGACGTCGTAGCGTTAAAGGACAGTTCAATATTGCTCACCCTTTCGTGGCCGCCTCACGAACTAAGCCGGGAGCAACCAACGAAAGAATAAAATAATAAGGTTCTATAGCTGCGAATGAAGTATTGGCCGCTGCTATCAGAACCCTGCCGATCTCCGCCACGGCCGCTGTCGCTCGGCTTTTGTGCATTGGCCTGCGCTATAATCGATCCAGCGAGCGGGTTGGGCGATCGCTGGGCAGATCCGCGTGGAAAAGCCTGGAGGAAAGTCCGGACTCCGCAGGGCAGCGCGCCTGGTAACGCCAGGGGGTCGGATGCCGCGAGCGCGGCATCGGGCCACGGATAGTGCCACAGAAAACAAACCGCCGGCGACGCGAACCGATGGTCAGCCCGAGGCCAAACCTCTGGCCGATCTTTCCAAATCGCGCCGCCAGGTAAGGGTGAAACGGCAGGGTAAGAGCCTACCGCGCGAACAGCAATGTTCGCGGCACGGTAAACCCCGCGTGGTGCAAGGCCAAATAGGAGGGGAGGGCCGGCCCGGCCCGCTATAGTGGGAGCGTTTCGGCGCTCTTGCGCAACCCTCGGGTAGGCCGCACCGAGCCGTCGAGCGATCGACGGCCCAGAGGAATGATCGCCTCCGCGTCTGAGCTCGGCCTCGCAGCGCAAGTTGCGATGACTCTCAGCCGCGAAGACAGAATCCGGCTTATAGGCCCGCTCGCTTTCTTTTCATCGGGTTACCGCCGTTTTCCCTCGATTGTGGCCCTATTGTGATCGGTAAGATTTACACCTTCGACTAAAGGGCGGCTCACTTATTTCGAAAGCTCCCGCAAGCGGCAGATGTCGCGGAGGCTACGCACCTTCAGCAGATGGCAAAGATGCTCCTCAGGCTTAGCTGGAGTCCGGGTTTTGCGGCGCGACATTTGACATTTTACGTTTACTCCCGAAGCTTCCGCACAAATGGCGCATAGTGCTTTTCGCTGTGAGCTTGATTGTAACTTCGCAAAATGCGAAGATTTGGCGTGTGGGTCATCAGCCGGAAGGCACTCAGAGAGGCTTGGGAGAAACACCCGGATTGGGAGAAACCTCTGAAATCATGGTTTACGGTAGCAGAGCACGCTCAATGGGAAAATTTGTTCGACGTAAGGAAAACCTACCCGCACACCGACAGTGTTGGCAGGTGTACGGTTTTCAACATTGGCGGCAATAAGTGCAGGCTGGTTGCGTGGATCAATTTCAGATACCACCGCGTTTTTATTCGGCATGTTTTGACCCACGAGGAATACGATAAGGGTGGATGGAAAAATGATTGCGACCGCGATTGAAAAGAAAGACCTGATTGGCCTGGTCTCTGGTGCGCCGAAAGTCATTAGCACGGATGCGCAGCACGAACGATACGTTTCCACATTGCTTGAATTGGACCGCCTGGATCAACGGGGCCGTCTTGATTCCGCAGGAAGAGAACTCGCGGAGCTTTTGACCGTGCTGATTGACAAATATGAGCGAGAACATCACAGCATTCACGGCGCATCTGCTGTTGAGGTGTTACGCGAACTGATGGAAGCCAACGATCTTCGACAACGGGACCTTGTACCTGAGTTGGGGACCGAGAGTGTCGTCTCCGCAGTCTTGAATGGGAAGCGTGAACTGAACAAGGATCATATCGCAAGACTGAGTAAGCGATTCCATGTCTCCCCGGCAGTATTTTTCAGAGACGAAGATGCGGCTCCAGCCCGGCGCAGGATTGGACGCGCAGCACGCCGACGATAAAGCGCAAGCTCTTCTTTATTCGGAGTACTTTGGCGGATTTCAGTTCCGCAAGGGAACCCAGTTGCTTGTAAATTTCCCAACCCCAAAAGAACACCTCTGCCGCCGTAGGAGTTCTCGTAATGTCGTGTCCAGTGCGTACGGATTCGCGGCGGCCATTCGTTCTAACTGTATTTAATTCGGGTCGGACGATCGCTGCTCAAACAAATCTCGGCCAATAAATCCGCGTCGCAGCCGGACAATTTCCTCTTCGGTTCGAGCGATCATCCGGGACCAGAGAGTGGAAGGATTAGAGTCGAAGACAAGCCGCTCGCTGCCATCGAAAATGTACCAGCCGCCCCGGTTCACTTCATTTTCCAATTGCCCCGGACTCCAGCCGCAGTATCCCAGATAAATACGAAGTTCCTTCGAGCTTTTTCTTGCCGCCAACGCTTTTTCCAGTTCCGGCTTTGTCGAAACCAGATAGACGTTGCCGAAAATGTGGGTCGCATCATGCTGCCCGGCACCCGATTGGAGTAGCGCCTGTACTGCTTCAATTTCCACCGGGCCGCCCGCATACACAGGGTCCGGATACTTGCTCGATCCCTTCAGATTCTGGAGCACGCGGGAAACCGGCAGTTTCGTCTGGCGATTAATCATAAGGCCGACGGTGCCGTCGCCCGCGTAGTGCACCAATAGAACAACCGATTCGGCGAAATTTGGATCCGGAGAGTCGCGAGGTACCACCAGCAGCTTGCCGACGCCCAGATCCGCCGGATTTTTGGATTGGGCCAGCAGGAAAGAAACGCCGAAAAGTCCCCAGATCACGAGGCCCAGGCCATATTGCAATCTGAGCGCCATGCTGCGATTTTCGTCCTCATCCTTGATTGCTACAAGCAAAACTCGAGCATGGCCGCCGGCTGACATTTGGCGTACACCTGGTGAGGGTCGCTACCCAGTTTGCCGGATGGATGTATCTCACCTCTGCGCCGACGATAGCCAGTGCGGAGGAGATCATGGCGAAATGTGAAGTTTGCGGAAACGAGTACGATAAAGCGTTCGAGTTAATGGTTGCTGGCGCGCGCCATTCGTTCGACAGCTTTGAATGCGCGATTCAGGCGATCGCGCCGGTCTGCGAACATTGTCATTGCAAAGTGATTGGGCACGGGGTCGAAGTGGCCGGTCGCTTCTTCTGTTGCGCGCACTGCGCGCGAATGGCCACTTCTGCCGACGTCAAAGATCGCGCCGCCTGAATTCCGTCCTGTATTCACGTCGCCCGAGCTGCGGAATTAACGTATCGCTATTTCACCGGCACGAACCGCTGCACTCGTTCGCCGTAGAAAACCTCACCCGTATACAGGTTGCCTTTCGAATCCACGGCTTCCATGTGCACGCCAAAGAATTCGCCGGCGTTCTGTCCCATCTGGCCGATCTGACCGACAATCTTGCCATCCTCGCGGTTTAGGAACCAGACGTGGTTGTTGGTGAGATCGGAGATATAGAGGAAGTGTTGCGCTTTGTCGGGCGAGAACATCACGCCGCCGGTCGATCCGCCGACGCCGGTCCATTCCGCCATCTTGAACTCTTTCTTGAAATTCCCTTGCTTATCGAACACCTGAATGCGATTGCCCGCGCGGTCTGCCGCGTACACTAGCCCGTCGTTTGAAAAATTAAATGTGAGGTGCCCGACGAACTCCTTTGCCATCGGTCCGTTCGGCTTGTAGGCGTGAGCGGCGGGATCAGTGTTGATCTCGGAGAGCTTGTGTCCATAGGCGCCCCAGCCCCGCTTGAATTCGAATTTATCGAGCGAGAAGACCATCACGCGCCCGCCAAAGGCGTTGTCGGCGATGTAAATCTCGTTCGCCGCATCGTCCGTGCGGATCTCTTCAATCCCTCCCACGATCATCGGCGTCGTCGGGGGGTATTTTTCAATGAATGCCTTATTCCGCAGCGCATTCTCAGTATTGGCCGCTTCACCGCGAACGCGCGTGTCGCCCGGTAACGTAATGAATCCCGCTATTGGCCCCCTGCTCCCGACGCCTTTCTTCCAGGAGATCGGCGGATTCTCTTCAAAGGGCTTGCCATCCGGCTGCTCCGGCACGTGCGGGACTGCCATCAGCATCTTGCCGGTCTTCGGATCGTACTTTCGCACGGTGTTCTGGCCGAGATACACGAATCCCTGCTTGTCCACGGCCATGCCATGCCCTTGCGGCGCGTCGAAGTAGCCGATCACTTCGCCGTCTTTGTAGCCGGGTCCGTCGTGCCCCGCGATGTGAATCATGGCCGGCGGATGAACGCAGCAATCGGCGATGGGAGGGTCTTGCTCCGCTTCAATTTCGATGCTGGTAAGATCGTTGGGACGATCGTAAACCCAGACGTTGTCGTCCTTATCCACTGCCAGGCCAGTCACGCCGCCCATCTTCCACTTGTTGGGCAGCGGCTTGGGCCAACTCGCATCGACTTTGAATTTCGGCGCCGTGTTTGCCTGGGCGCCCAACCGGCCGTGGAAAACGCCGGCCGCAAACAGCAGGCCACAGACTCCCAGCACCGAAAGGCTCAGCATTCGGACCCAGTTCGTTTCTTGCCGCATATTCATGACTCCTTTGTGTCCCCGTATTTTGGAAGAGAGTGCGGAGTCTATTGCTCGTCAGCGGCGCTGTCAATAAACCCGTAATGCATTCCGAGGCACCTTAGTCAAGACTTCCCCAAACGCTTCTTTTGGCCGCACCTTGGTTGTGGGATTTCACGAATTGAACATCCTGCGCCGATGGAGATTCTTAATTCGCGCGAGTCGTCTTCGGCGATCCCTTTACCCTTGTTCAGCAGTACGCAGTGAATTCTCGAACACGTCGGCAACAGTGAAACGTTGCAAGAGTTCCTGCTCCTGAAAAAAGCGCCGGCTGAGTTTGTCAGCCGGCGCCAATTTGTGTGCGAGCTGTGCTCGCTCGTCTTACTTGGGCGAAATGACTACGTACGATGTGCTGCCCCCTCGATTGAGCAGCAGGAGTAACGGCTGATTCGCGGCGGAGCGAACAGCGGCGCGGAACTGTTCCACATTGTTGACGGGTTTGCGGTTCACTTCCTGGATGACATCGCCGCGCTGCAGTCCGGTATCAGCCGCCGTGCTGTCGGGATCGACGCGGGTAATCACAACGCCGCGAGTGCCCGCCGGCAAGTTTAGCTGCTGCGCGATGTCATTCGTGAGATTTTCCACTTGCACGCCTTCGAGCGCCTGGCCCTCGCTTTCTGGCGCGCCGTTCTGAGCTGTTTGCGTCTTTTCCGGGAACTCGCCCAGCGTGGCGGTCATGTCTTGTTTCTGGCCACTGCGATAAACCTCGAGCTTTACCGCCGTCCCGGGTGCGAGTTGCGAAATGCGCAGCCGCAGGTCGTGATAGTCGGAGACTCTCTGGCCATTGAGCGCTGTAATGACGTCGCCCTTTTGCAGCCCGGCCTTCGCGCCCGGGCTATCTGGCTGCACATCGCCGACGAGCGCGCCTTCAGCCGATGGCAGGTTGAACGCCTTCGCAAGATCCGGCGTCACTTCCTGAATGCTCACGCCCAGATAGCCGCGCACCACTTTGCCGGTCTTGAGAATCTGCTCCATCACTGTGCGCGCCATGTTCACCGGAACGGCAAAGCCGATACCCTGATTGCCGCCTCCGCCGTTGCTGATGATCGCGGTGTTGATGCCGATCAGTTCGCCGCGCGTATTCACCAGCGCCCCGCCCGAATTGCCGGGATTGATGGAAGCGTCGGTCTGTATGAAGTCCTCGTATCCTTCCGGACCTTCAAGCCGCAGGTCTCTCCGGCCCTTGGCGCTCACGATTCCCATCGTGACGGTTTCGCCGATGCCAAAAGGATCGCCGATCGCGAGCACGATGTCGCCGACCTTGGCCTTGGTCGAGTCACCTAAAGTCACTGTCGCCAGGCTTGAAGCCTGAATCTTCAGCACCGCGATATCCGTCCGGGGATCGGTGCCGATAATCTTTGCCTTGAGCTGCCGCTTATCGCTCAACGTGACCTGCACATCGCTGGCTCCATCGACGACGTGATTGTTCGTCAGGATGTAGCCATCCGGGTTCACGATGACACCCGACCCGAGGCTATGTTCTTTCTGCTCGCGCGGCTGATCATCGCCGCCAAACGGACTGCCAAAAAACTGGCGGAAGAACGGGTCGTTGAAAAAAGGATTGTCGCCCCCGCCACGTTGCGATGACGACTTCACGACCTTCGAAGTCGAAATGTTCACCACCGCAGGCAGCAGCGGCTCAACCACGGCAGAGAATCCTTCATTAAAATTTGCCGCACCCGCCGCCGGCACGCTGCCGGCGATGCGCAGCGTCACCGGGCTGCCCGCTCCAAAGACCGTGTGATTGCTGGAACTGATGGCCCAAGCCAGCGCCCCCCCGGCCACTAAAGCTGCGGCTAGCGAGACCAGCGCTACCGAACGTCGAATCTGAAAGAATCTGTTGTTCATGACCAATGGCCTCCTGCCATTTGATCTGAGCCCTCCCCGGCGGCTGGCCAGGGCTTACGTATCCAAGTTGCCTTCAGTGCGGAAAATATTATGACGATCGCGGCGCTCTGCGCAAAGTCCCACGGAGAAACCCCTCCAGCAAACTGCGCCGCGCCCACCCTCATGTTTCTTAGATGCCACCTTTTGTCATAAAGAAACCAAAAGAAATATCTTCACTCGAAGTTCGGACCCGCTGCTGCGCATTACCTTGCCCAATTATATAACGCCCGGACCCGACTCGGGGTTGCGCGATTTCGTGCACGTGCACGAGTAATTAGACGGGCCAAGCGCAAAAATGTCTTGTTACTTTTGGCCTCGAGGGCACATCTAAAGCGGCCGGTCGTGAGTTGTGAACTGGACGACGTGCTTGCTGCTTATGTCTCGCTAAACGCATTCTGCAATAAAATCTTTTCATTACCATCATTTGCCGCTTGACGATTTGGGCTGACAAGCTAAAATGGAATGTAGACTAAGTTAGTCAAGATTTGCGGGATAGCTCCAGTAGCAGTAAAGGTCTCGAAAACGCGGGAAAAACGATGTTTCGGCTGAACAAACTTACCGATTACGCCATCGTTGTGATGACTCACATCGCGACCAGCCCTCAACTGCCTCTGCATACCGCCCGTGAACTTGCGGCGGATACGCAACTGCCGCTGGCGACCGTCGGTAAGGTCCTTCGCGGCCTCTTGGACCACCATCTGGTGACCTCGCACCGGGGGATGAAAGGCGGCTACGCGTTGTCGCGGCCGGCCAAGGAGATCTCCCTGGCCCAGATTATTGGCGCCTTCGAAGGGCCGATTGGTTTTACGGAGTGCAATACGACCCCGGGATGTTGCGATTTGGAGCGGTCCTGCACGGTTCGCTATAACTCGAACGTGATCGGCAAAGCTTTACAGCACGCGTTGGAAGGGATTCGGCTGTCGGACCTGACCAAACCGATGCACGAATCGTCCAGCGGCAACGGCAGCACCGTATCCATTACTTTTGGCTCAGGAGACACTGATGAGCACCATCAACACCATTCAAGACCTTACCAACCAAGAATATAAATGGGGTTTTGTTACCTCGGTTGAAGAGGACAAGATCCCAAAAGGTCTGAATGAAGACGTCATCCGGCTGATCTCAGCGAAAAAGAAGGAGCCGGAGTTCATGCTGGAGTGGCGCCTCAAGGCCTATCGCCATTGGGAGTCGCTGGAGAAATCGCATGCTGAGCCGAAATGGGCAAACGTAAAGTTCGGCCCCATCGACTACCAGAACATCTCGTATTACTCCGCCCCGAAGAAAAAGCCCGCCCTCAAGAGCCTCGATGAGGTCGATCCAGAGGTCCTGCGCACCTACGAGAAGCTGGGCATCCCTCTGCTCGAGCAGCAGAAACTCGCGGGCGTGGCCGTTGATGCGGTATTCGATAGCGTCTCTGTCGCCACCACATTCAAAGAGAAATTAGCTGAAGCCGGCGTCATCTTTTGTTCGTTCTCAGAAGCTGTCCAGAATCATCCCGAGTTGGTCAAAAAGTATCTCGGTTCCGTCGTTCCATACACGGACAATTTCTTCGCTGCACTGAATTCCGCTGTATTCAGCGACGGCTCGTTTGTTTACGTGCCCAAGGGCGTGCGCTGTCCCATGGAGCTTTCCACCTATTTCCGCATCAATGCCGCCGAAACCGGTCAATTCGAACGAACCCTGATCGTTGCGGACGAGGGCGCCTACGTCAGCTATCTCGAAGGCTGCACCGCGCCGATTCGCGATCAGAATCAGCTCCATGCCGCCGTCGTGGAGCTGGTTGCACTCGACAACGCCACCATCAAGTACTCCACGGTCCAAAACTGGTATCCCGGCGATAAGGAAGGACGAGGCGGCATCTACAATTTCGTCACCAAGCGCGGCAAGTGTGCCGGGCCCAATTCGAAAATCTCCTGGACACAGGTCGAGACCGGCTCCGCCATCACCTGGAAATATCCAAGCTGTATTCTCGTAGGCGACAATTCAGTCGGCGAGTTCTACTCCGTCGCTCTCACCAATAATTACCAGCAGGCCGACACCGGCACAAAGATGATCCACATCGGCAAGAATACCAGCAGCACGATTGTCTCTAAGGGCATCTCCGCCGGCCACGGCCAGAATACCTATCGTGGCGGAGTCAAGATCCTGAAGGGCGCGACGGGCGCGCGCAACTATACGCAATGCGACTCGCTGCTGATCGGCGACAAATGCGGAGCGCACACATTCCCTTACATCGAAGTTCAAAACTCGACCGCTCGCATGGAGCACGAAGCGTCCACTTCGAAAATCGGTGAAGACCAGATTTTTTACTTGCGGCAGCGGGGCCTGAGCGCCGAAGAAGCCGTCTCCATGATCATCAACGGCTTCTGCCGCCAGGTTTTCCGCGAGCTGCCCATGGAATTTGCGGTTGAAGCGCAAAAACTGCTGAGCATCAGCCTGGAAGGAAGCGTGGGATAAACCAATATGGCCCTATTAGAAGTCAAAGACCTGCACGCAAGCGTACACGGCAACGAAATCCTCAAAGGCGTTGATCTTACGATCAACCCCGGCGAGGTGCACTCCATCATGGGACCAAACGGTTCCGGCAAAAGCACCCTGGCGCAGGTGCTGGCGCGGCGCGAAAGCTACGAGGTTACCCGCGGCGAGGTGCTGCTGAATGGCAAAGACCTGCTGGCCATGAAGCCGGAAGAGGCCGCCTGCGAAGGCTTGTTCATGGCATTTCAGTATCCGGTGGAGATTCCTGGAATCAGCAACGCCTATTTTCTCCGTGCGGCAGTGAACGCCATCCGGAAATATCGCGGCGAAGAGGAACTCGACGCCATCGATTTTCTCCCGCTCTTGAAAGAGAAAATGCGCCTGCTCGAAATGGATGAACGTTTCCTGAATCGTCCTGTGAACGAAGGGTTCTCCGGCGGCGAGAAGAAGCGCAATGAAATCGTGCAAATGGCGGTCCTCGAGCCGAAAATGGCAATCCTCGACGAAACGGATTCGGGCCTCGACATCGACGCCCTCAAGATTGTCGCCAAGGGCGTGAATACCATGCGCAGTCCAGATCGCGCCATTCTGCTGGTCACGCACTATCAGCGATTGCTCGACTACATCGTTCCGGATTTTGTCCACGTCTTGGTGGACGGCAGGATCGTGAAATCCGGCGGCAAGGAATTGGCGCTCGAGCTCGAGGAAAAGGGCTACGGCTGGGCCGAGCCCGCCTCCGCCGCGGCGCGTTAGGAAGTCAGAAAAGGAATCAGACGAAATGGCCACTGCGGCAACAGAAAGGCTCCGCAATTACCTGGAAGCGTTTCACTCGTTTGGCGCAGCGCAACAGCCGGCCTGGCTGCGCGCTCTGCGCGAACGCGGCTTTGCGCGTTTCGCCGAAGCAGGATTCCCGACCACCCGCGACGAAGACTGGCGCTTCACGAATGTCAGCGCGATCGCGCAGACGCCGTTTCAGCTCGCCCGCGATCTGCGCGGTTCCGGGGTTTATGGGGAGACGCTCGACGCCTGCCGCATTCCCGGTGCGGCCTGTCAGCTCGTATTCGTAAACGGCCGATTCGCGGCCCAACTGTCCGAATTGGGCAACCTGCCGGAAACCGTGAAGGTCGCCAGTTTGGCGCAGGTGATAACCGACAGCAGCAAATCAGTCGAGGCGCATCTTGGAAGCTATCTTAATATCGAGCGCGATGCTTTTTGCGCTCTCAATACCGCCTTCATCGAGGATGGCGCATACGTTTATCTCCCGCGGGGCACGGTTATTGAAGCCCCGATCTGCTTCTTGTTCATTTCTCTGCCTGGTCACGAGCCCGAAATGACCAATCCTCGCAACCTGGTTGTGGCGGAAGACAGCACCGAAGCGAGCGTCGTCGAGGATTACGTCTCGCTCGGCAGTGGCATTTCGTTCTCCAACGCCGTGACTGAACTCGTTGCCGGCGAGAACGCCGTGATTTCGCATTATCTGATCGAGCGCGAAGATCGCCAGGCGTATAACGTCTCGACGTTGCGCACTCAGCAGGCGCGCAGCTCAAACGTCAGTTCGCATTCGGTGCTTCTCGGCGGCGGGCTTGTTCGCAACAACGTCCATCCAGTGCTCGCCGGCGAGGGCGGCGAGTGTTTGATCAATGGCCTGTTTATCGGCAATGGCCGGCAGCACATCGACAACTACATGTTGGTCGAGCATGCCAGCCCGCACTGCAGCAGCCGCCAGTTCTACAACGGCATTCTCGACGGCCGCTCTCATGGCGTTTTCCACGGACGCATTATCGTCCATAAAGACGCGCAAAAAACCGACGCCAAGCAAACCAACCGCAACCTGCTGCTCTCCGACGACGCGCAGATCGACACCAAACCGCAGCTTGAAATTTATGCCGACGATGTGAAGTGCACCCATGGCGCTACCATCGGCCAGGTTGAGGAGAACGCGCTCTTTTACATGCGTTCACGCGGTATCGAGGAATCCGCCGCTCGTGGGCTCTTGCTGCTCGCATTTGCCAACGAGTGCCTCGATCGCATGAAGTCAACTCCCGTTCGTGAATACCTCCACGAGTTGGTGCAGGGTTGGCTCCCTGGTACATCGAGCCGCGGTCGAACGGATCGAGACGAGGCAGTCGAGCGACAGGAACCGGGGCGGCGCTGGGAGGAAGTGGGATGACCACTGTGGCCAACACTGCCTCCCGTCAGCAATCTTTCGCGCCGGCCGATTTCGACGTGTATAAGATTCGCGCCGATTTCCCCATTCTTGCGCGAACCGTCAACGGCAAGCCGCTGGTCTATCTCGACAATGCCGCGACCACGCAGAAGCCGCAAGCCGTCATCGACGCCATGATCCGCTACTACACCTCGGAAAACTCCAATATTCATCGCGGCGTGCACACTCTTTCCGAACAGGCGACCGAGAGCTATGAGCAAGGTCGCGTGACCGTGCAGCGGTTTCTGAATGCCGCTGAAGCGCGCGAAATTGTCTTCGTTCGTGGGGCTACCGAAGGCATCAACCTCGTCGCGCAGACCTGGGGCCGCGCCAACATCCGCCATGGCGATGAGATCGTCATCTCCGCCATGGAGCATCACTCGAATATCGTTCCGTGGCAGATCCTCTGCGAACAGCAAGGCGCCAACCTGCGCGTCGTTCCGGTGAATGATTCCGGCGAGTTGATCTTCGAGGAATTCGAAAAATTGCTCAGTGTGAAGACCAGGCTCGTAGCCATGGCCCATGTTTCCAACGCGCTCGGCACCGTGAATCCGGTTCGTCGGATTGTCGAGGCCGCCCACCGTGTGAATGCGCGCGTGCTGATTGATGGAGCACAGGCCGCTCCGCACATGAAGATCGATCTCCGCGCGCTCGATTGCGATTTCTACGTTTTCTCCGGACACAAGGTCTACGCCCCGACCGGCATTGGCATTCTGTATGGCAAAGCCGAACTCCTCGAGGCTATGCCGCCCTATCAGGGCGGCGGAGACATGATCAGCTCGGTCACGTTCGAAAAGACTCTTTACAATCGCGTGCCTCACAAATTCGAAGCGGGCACGCCGCACGTTTCCGGTGCGATCGGACTGGGCGCCGCGCTCGATTATGTCAACCGCATCGGGATTGAGCGTATTGCCCGGCACGAAAAGCAGGTTCTCGCCTATGGCACCAGGCGCTTGCAGGAAATTCCGGGCCTGCGCCTGATCGGCACGGCGCAAGAGAAGGAAGGCATCCTTTCCTTCGTCCTCGAAAACATTCATCCGCACGATATCGGCACCGTCCTCGATCAGGAGGGCATCGCCATCCGCACCGGTCATCACTGCGCACAACCGCTGATGGATCGCTTCGGTGTGCCGGCCACGGCCCGCGCTTCGCTGGCGCTTTACAACACCATGGAAGAGATGGACGCGCTGGCAAACGGCCTGCAAAAAGTCAGGGAGGTTTTTGCCTGATGGCGGAACTGCGCGATCTGTATCAGGACATTATTCTCGAGCACAGCAAGCGACCGCGAAATTACCGCGCTCTCGAGGCCGCAAACCACAAAGCAGAAGGGTTCAACCCGCTTTGCGGCGATCACTTCACCGTGTATCTGGACGTCGCCGAAAATGGCGAGATCCGCGATGTTTCCTTCCAGGGCTCCGGTTGCGCCATCTCGAAAGCGTCCGCGTCCATGATGACCCAGGCTGTAAAAGGCAAGCGCACCGAAGAGGCTCAGAAGCTCTTCGAGAAATTTCACCACGTCGTGACCGGCAAGAACGGCTCCGAAGCCGAAGATCTCGGCAAACTCGCGGCCTTTGCCGGTGTTTCTGAATATCCCGTTCGGGTGAAGTGTGCGACGCTGGCATGGCACGCGCTGCGCGCCGCGCTGGAGGGTGGAAAGCAGGCTGCTGTCTCGACGGAATGACCATGCGATCAGCACGTCATTCCGAGTAGTAACATGATCGAGGGATCTCTCGGAATTCGAGGAATTCGCTAACATCATCGCCATGCCTGCCGATCTCATCGAATTGAAGCGCGATTGTGAAGCCACGGAGATTCCATACGGTGGCGTTCAGGTCCTGCCCGCCGGAAGCAAAGTGAGGATCACGCAATCGCTTGGCGGCAGCTATACGGTCATCACCGACCGAGGCTTCATGGTGCGCATCGAAGCCAAAAACGCGGACGCTTTGGGCCTTACTCCCGAAGTGAAGACCGCGACCGATCCACCGGCGCAATTCACCGAAAAACTTGTCTGGGATCAGTTGAAAACCGTTTACGATCCGGAGATTCCCGTCAACATCGTTGATCTCGGCCTCGTCTACTCCTGCCAGATCACTCCCGCCGAAACCGGCGGTCAAAAGATCGACATAAAAATGACCATGACCGCGCCGGGTTGCGGAATGGGCGACGTGCTCCGCGCCGATATCGAACGCAAGCTTTCGCAGTTACCCGAAGTGAAAGAAGTGCACGCTCAGATCGTCTTTGATCCGCCCTGGAATCCAAGCCGCATGTCCGACGCCGCCAAATTGCAGTTGGGCCTCGATCTTGACTCCAGTTCGTCGTTTCCGATGTACCGCTGAGTCATTCCCGGTCAGATCTGCAGAGCTTCTTCCGCCATCGATCGCATGGAATTGTCCGCAGGCAAAAGTGCCAGCACTCCTTCCTGCAGTTCGTGCGCGCTAGCCGCATTCAGCGGTGAATTGATGACATGGATCTTGTACGAAAACCGGTTGGTCGCGCCTGCCGCGTCGGATAATCCTTCTGCCACGCGGCCCGAGATGCCCTCGGCGACAACCCGGCTGACCGTGGGAAGAATCGTCCCAAAACAGTGCGGCCGGAGAATGTAAAGCGAATCATTCCCGCGCAGTCTCCGGGATATTGCCTTGGCGGCGTCGCTCAGCAGTGAAATGGCCACAGGCGTGGAGGAAACCTCGGACGGCAAAATGATGGTGATTACCAGGACCGACAACGCCTGGTCGGCAGCGGCGGTGCGGCGATATTCCATGGCCAGCCGGTCTTTGAAAGAGTTCAGGTTGGGAATGGCATTCAGGAATTCGGCGCTCGTTTCAATTTTTGTCGCCTCCGCGCGTTTGCCGGCTTCGGCGATCTGCCTGCGAAGATGCTGAATCGTGATCTGCCGATCAACCAGATATACCGCCAGCAAAGCCGAGAGCCCGCAAAATCCGTAAAACGCATTTCGCAGGACGAGACTCGAATGCGAAAACACAAGGGGGTACATCAGCAGCGCCAGTCCTGCGCCTAGAATCAAAATCGTGCAGCACGCCAGCAGAGTCAGGTGCAATTCGCGCCGGTCGAGATGCTCGGGATTAATTTTGTCGAATACGCGCATGTGCATCTTCACCCCATCGCTCATTCATCGGCGATCTTTCGTTTCAAAGCACACGAGTCACCAGCGGAGTTGAGTGCAGCCGCACGAAATAAACCAGTTACGAAGCGGGCCGATTGATTACGGCTGAAAATGTGTATCAATTAAGATGCGGTGTTTCACAACGGGGCAGGGCCTCGGCAGTGGAGGGTGCAGGGTCCGCCTAATGGTGTGTCCCGGCTAACTCGCGGACGATATCTCCCACGAATCCCTTGGCGTCTCCGAAGAGCATCAGAGTACGGTCCATGTAATAAAGCGGGTTATCGATTCCAGCAAATCCCGGACTCATGCTGCGCTTGATGACCATAACAGTGCGGGCTTTATCGACGTCGAGAATGGGCATGCCGTAGATCGGGCTGCCCTTTTCATTACGCGCGGCGGGATTGGTGACGTCGTTTGCCCCAATGACCAGCGCCACGTCGGTTTGCGGGAATTCGTCGTTCACGACATCCATATCGAGGAGCTTGTCATAAGGGATGTCGGCTTCGGCCAACAAAACGTTCATGTGGCCGGGCATACGGCCGGCTACAGGATGAATGCCGAACTTCACATCAATTCCGCGCTTGGTAAGGGCATCGTAAAGTTCGCGCACTTTGTGCTGGGCCTGCGCGACCGCCATTCCGTATCCGGGAACGATAATGACTTTGTTGGCGGCGGCGAGAATAGCGGCGGCTTCTTCGGCGGTAGCGCTGTGGACGGGGCGCGCTTCAGCTTTTCCCGCAACGGCGACTTGCTCCTGGCCAAACGCGCCAAACAGCACGTTGGTGAACGAGCGGTTCATCGCTTTGGACATGATTACGGAAAGAATGAAGCCCGAAGAGCCGTCGAGAGCGCCGGCAACCACCAGCACTTTGCTGTTAAGAACAAATCCGAGCAGACCGGCAGAAAGTCCGGCGTAGGAATTCAGCAGCGAAATCACTGTTGGCATGTCCGCCCCGCCGATCGGCGTTACCAGGAGCACACCAAACAAAAGCGCAACCCCAACCATCACCGGAAACAATATGGTGTATTCGGGGTGAACGACGAGAACGCCCGCGAGGGCAAGCGCGATGCCAAGGACGGAAAGGCTGACGATATTCTGCCCGCGATAGGTGATGGGCCGTTGGGGCAGAATTTCCTGCAGCTTTCCGGCAGCGATGATGCTGCCGGTGAAGGTAAGCGAACCGATAATCACTTCGAGGCCGATCTCCACCATACCGAATTTGGTGACCTGCGGAGCGCGCACATAATATTCCGCGATGCCGATCATGCTGGCGGAGAGCGCGCCGAAAGCATGGCTGAGCGCTGTCCGCTGTGGCACGGCGGTCATGTGGACCATGCCCAGCGGGATGCCGATCCCAGCGCCCACGATCAGCGCGACGACAATCCATTGGTACTGGACGACTTCGGGGTTAAAGAGCGTGGCGCCGACCGCGAGCGTCGCGCCGATCTCGCCGGCCAAAACGCCATGCGGCGCAGTGACCGGGGAGCTGAGCCATTTCAGCGAAAGGATGAAAAGAACGGCCGCGGCGATGTACGCGAGATCGATGAGCTGCTGCGCAGTCAATGCGGTCATGATTTTTTGGTGGTTTTGCCCATCTTGAACATGCGCAGCATTCTGTCTGTGATAAGGAATCCTCCGACCATATTGCTGAACGAGGCGGCGACGGCGATAACGCCGAGGATGGTGGTAAACGTGGTTTCGTGACGACCGGCGATGATAATCGCGGCGACAACGACGATGGCGTCGAGGGCGTTCGTCAGGGACATCAGCGGCGTATGCAGCAGCGGCGATACGCGCTTGATCACTTCAAAGCCGACGAAGCCGGCGAGGATAAAGACAAAAAGATTGGAGATGAAATCCGACGGCATCGCGCCTCCCTAGGATTGCGCCGTAAGAACCGGCAATGAGAAAAACTCGCGCACTCTTTTGTTCACCACTTCGCCACCCCGAGTCAATAAGGTTTCGCGGATAATTTCATCATCGGTATCCAGGCGCAGCTTGCCGTCTTTGACCAGGTGCAACAGAAAAGCGGTGATATTGCGCGAATACATCTGACTGGCGTGATAAGGGACCGAGCTGGCGAGATTGAACCAGCCGATGATGGTGACGCCGTTAACGACGATTTTTTCCCCCGGCTTGGTCAGCTCGCAGTTTCCGCCGCGTTCGGCGGCCAGATCGACGATCACCGAACCGGGAGCCATGCCCTTGACCATGTCGGCTGTGACCAGCAGGGGAGATTTTTTGCCGGGGATGACGGCAGCGGTGATGACCACATCGTTTTCCGCCACGACTTTGCCAAGCAATTCGCGTTGGCGGCGGTAAAAATCCTCGCCCTGCGCTTTGGCGTAGCCGCGGGCGTCCTCGGCGTCTTTGGCTTCGATGGGCAACTCGACGAACCGGCCTCCGAGGCTTTGTACTTGTTCCTTGGCAGCGGGGCGCAAATCGTAGGCGGATGTAACCGCGCCAAGCCGCCGCGCCGTGGCGATGGCCTGCAAACCAGCGACGCCGGCGCCGATGACGAGCACCCGGCCCGGAGTGATGGTCCCGGCCGCGGTCGTAAGCATGGGGAAAATTCGCGGCAGGGTATCGGCGGCGATCAGGACGGCTTTGTAACCGCAGATGGTGCCCATCGAGGAGAGCGCGTCCATGCTTTGCGCGCGCGTGCTGCGCGGCATCAGTTCGACGGCGAACGAGGTCACGCCTTTGGCGGCAATCTCCTCGAGCGGCTTGAGCGCGCCGAGCGGGCGAAGAAATCCGACGAGCGCCTGGCCGCTGTGGAACAGCGGAACGTCGGCCTGGCCGGTCTTGTCGTTTGAGCCATAGCAGAGCACCTGAACCAGGACGTCAGCCTTGGCAAAGACTTCGGCGCGATCGGCAACGATCTTTGCGCCTTTGGCGGCATACTCGGCGTCGGGATAGCCGGCCTGAGCGCCAGCGCCTGCTTCAACGATGACTTCGAGCCCGCCCTTGGCGAGAGCGGGAATAGAGCCAGGCACCAGGGCTACCCGGCGTTCGCCGGGGAAGCTTTCCCGCGGGACTCCAATGATCATGCCGGGCCTCCGGTTCTTGCACCCCGGCATGCGGAGATGCGGCGCGTGCCAGGGGCCGCGGCTTTAGCGAACGAAATTGGCTGCGACATGCGGGGTACCCCCTCCCCTATTTTTGCGTAAGTGTTCATTGTAAGGCGCTTATAAATCACCATGTGTGCGATCCTTTAACGGGTGCTCCGCGCCCGGGCGGCGCACCCTCGAGACCCCTGCGGCCTCGAAGTGACAGCTTAGCCTTTTGCGCTGTATTCGTGCCAGGTATCGGCGGGAACGCGTTTGCCAAGTCGTTCGAAATAACGACCTCGGGAAGTGCCCTCGTTCCGGTGGGGTTATTTTTTTGGAGAGAATGGACAAGCGGTTCAGTTGCTCGGTCGCCCGCTTATTGCGTGCGAAGCAGGCGTATATTTATTTTACCGCTGGCGTCAAACGATCCGAAGCCAACGTATCGGCTCTCTGGGCCGAACAGCTCCCGTCGCTTAGCGTGCTTCAATGAACACCACCTTTGGGGAACGATTTATAACAGGTGGTGTTGCATCGGCCAGCCGGTAGGGTATCGAAAGCAGGGCTATTTCATCCTTGGAACAGACAGCGAAGTGCAGATATTGGTTTAGACCGAGCGGGGGCGACGAAGTATGATGCGTCGCAATCCTAAAGGCTGAGCAGGGGCGCAGCCGCGACGAGATGATGCAGGCGAGAGTATGCAAAAATCATGAGGGATCCTTCGCTCGCCAACCTGGCTCGCTCAGGATGACAACGAAAACCAAAGCATGCTGGCCGCACGGGCAGAGTACTAGAAGCACAGGTGTTACCCACACGGGACGGGAGGAATACGTTGGCTAAATCAAAGGCAGAGAGCTTCAAAGAAGCGATCATGAGCGCGCTCGAGGACGAGACGGAGGATGAGGCGATTGGCGATGCGGGCAAAGCCGCAGCACGAATTTACGTGGAGCGTGCGATTCGGCCACAGGAGTTGAGCAAATTGGTCGAGCAGGCCCTGGATGGCGGCGGGGAACGCTTTCGGCTCAGTTTTGATGATGATTCGAATCTTTATTTATCGACGAGCGGCGGAATGTTGACGGCAACGGTTTCGAAGTGAGGTGCTGGCTGCATCGGCACTAGAGAGTGCTGGCGCGGATGTTACCCGCACGAGGACAGAAGGAGCGCTGGCCGCGTGCTTCGAATCGCAGCGCAAGTTGGGGGGCGAGGGGCAATCCAGCAACGAAACCGCGGATCCCTCGTCGCTACGCTCCTCGTGATGACAACGCCTAGGTGCGACGGTGCTACCCGCACGGAGGACTGGAGGAATGTTTGCCGTGCGCTTCGAGCCCCAGCGCAAGCAGGGACTAGAAGGCTGATACGCCCGGCAAGACGCAGCGAACCCAGCCCTAAAAGCGAGGGGTGGGACGCCCGAAAAAGCAACTGGGGACCCGTCGTCGCTACGCTCGTCGTGATGACACGTGGAGCCGACGGAGGGGTGGTGACGTCGGCTGAAGGCCGACACGAAAAAAGCAACTGCAGATCCGCCCGCGTGATGACAACGGCTACGTTGCAGGAGCGATTGCATTGCGCGGGCGGGGGCGGGTATAACTGAGCGGCACGAAGGGAGGAGGGGCCGATGTCAAAACGAAATTTATTCTTGTTAGGCGCAGCCGCGACATTGATGGCGATTCCGCTATTCGCACAGGCAGTCAAGAAAGCACATGCCAATCTGGTGGATGGGAAGGGCAATCCCGTGGGGACGGCGACAATTACGCCTTCGGGAAAAGGTGTAAAGATCAGCCTCGCATTCATGAACCTGCCGCCGGGCATGCATGGGATTCACATCCACAACGTCGGGATGTGCCAGGGGCCGAATTTTGCGTCGGCGGGCGGGCATTTCAATCCCACGATGAAGAAGCACGGCAAGGATAACCCCGAGGGGCCACACGCCGGCGACATGCTGAATTTCACTGTGCCCGCGGGCGGCAAGGGGAAGGCCACTGTAACCGACGCCATGGTCACACTGGGGGACGGAGCGAATTCGCTGTTTCACCAGGGCGGGACGGCGCTTGTGATTCACGCCGGGCCGGATGATTACAAAACCGATCCAGCCGGGAATTCGGGGGACCGGATCGCGTGCGGGGTGATTGAGAAATAGCGCTGGCCACGGCTGCTAATGGTGCAGCCGCAAAGGACTAAATTCAAAAGCAGATCCCTCGTTATTCGCTCGCGTGATGCGAGCGAATTTCCTCGTGATGACGAGCGCCCCGTGCAGAGCCGGCACATGACGCGGGGGGCCTGGCCGTCGGAATGACAACGCTGCCGAT
>Ga0070738_10002488_pt1 | contig 28239 bp, 18 predicted proteins | sample Coa_R2_2_FD_66446 | JGI IMG/M metagenome (GOLD analysis project Ga0070738, IMG submission 66446) | Surface soil microbial communities from Centralia Pennsylvania, which are recovering from an underground coalmine fire - Coalmine... | ecosystem: Environmental > Terrestrial > Soil > Unclassified ...
ATCGCTTCTGCCATGGAGATTCAAGAACTTCTGCGGGTCCAAGATAGCGTCCGTGTACAAAATCCGTACAAAATCGGCTTACTAGCTCCCTATATTATTGAATCTAAAGGTTGGCTCCCCTCTCTCAACGGTCCTCGAACTTTCTCCAGTTAAGTCCCATGTTTTCAATACGGACACGCCCAAGGGTGTGCGCCCTCGGGAAGTTGTGCTAACGTGAAAATCCAAATATTGACACTAACAGTTTGAAATGCTAACCTTGATTTGGTGGCAGACCACCGGAGGATCATCGTGCCGATCACTGCGCAAGAACTCGGATCAAGGCTTCGAGCCGCACGCGAGTCCTGCAATCTAACCCAGGACGACGTCGCGAAACATCTCGGAGTGTCACGGTCGACCGTCGCTCAGATCGAGCTCGGAAATCGCGCGGTCAGCAGCATCGAATTGGACCGGCTCGCATTCTTCTTTGGTCGCGATATCCGGGACTTTGTGAGCGAGTCCTTTGAAGAGGAAGATGCCTTGGCCGCCCTGTTCCGTGCGGAACCGCAAATCGCAAGCCAGGAAGACGTCGCGGCGAGTCTACGGGCATGCGTCGCGTTGGGCAGGGAAATCACCAACCTCGAAAAGATACTCGGCCTCGATCGGGAACTGTCGGCCGCAGTCAGCTATCAAGTACCTGTCCCACGTTCCCGATGGGAAGCAATCCAGCAAGGCGAGCGGGCCGGCGACCAGGAGCGTCGCCGCCTTGGACTCGGCTCAGCACCTGCGCCCAGCTTGGAAGAGTTGCTCGAGACCCAGGCGGTCCGAACTGGTGTCGTGGACCTGCCTGACGACGTCTCGGGGCTTACTGTCAATAACCGGAGCGCCGGCATCTTCATTGTCGCGAATCGCCGGCATGCACCCGTCCGGCGCCGTTTCTCGTTTGCGCACGAATATGCCCACGTGCTATTCGACAGGCGGCTGCTGGGTACCGTGAGCCGCGTCGAAGATCGCGATGAGATGATCGAGGTTCGCGCGAATGCATTCGCCGCGGCCTTTTTGATGCCCGAGGAGGGCGTGCGCCGGTTTATCGATCTACTCGGCAAAGGAAAGCCGAGCCGATCGAGTGCGCAAGTGTTTGACGAGGATGGTTCGGTGCAGGCCGAGAGCCGAGCCGAACCGGGAACTCAGGAAATCCAGGTCTATGATCTGGTGCACCTGGCGCACCATTACGGAGTGAGCCGGCTTGCCGCTCTATTCCGTCTCCGTAACCTCCGTCTCGTAAGCCAGCCCGAGTTCGATCAACTGAAGGCCGCTGAGGAAGCCGGCCGCGGACGCGAGCTGGCAAGCCTCATGTCACTTCCTGATCTCACCGACAGAGAAGACAAGAACGGTTTTCGCCACCGCGTGCTGGCCCTCGCTCTCGAGGGTTTCCGAAGAGATCAGATCACTCTCTCGAAGCTCTACGAGCTTGCGGCTCTGCTGTCGATGACCCGCAAGGAAGTCGATCAGTTGCTAGATCAGGCTGGGCTGTTGGATTCTGGGCCAGCCGATGTACTTATACCCGGCTAATTGGGACTGGAGGACTGCCTTACGCCTACGGTCGTCATCGACACAAACATCCTGATCAACCTTATGCATGTGGGTCGCATTCCGATTCTCGGCGGCCTGCAGCAATTCGATTTTGTGATCACGGAGGAGGTCGCAGGGGAAATTGAGTGGCCGCAGCAGCAGGAACAACTGCAGAAGGCGTCGGCGGCCGGAATCTTGCGGACCGAGCCGACGTCGGATTTGCCGGTAGTGACTCTGTTTGCTGAACTCCGGCAACAGATGGGAGCGGGCGAAGCGGCTGCGCTGGCTCTTGCCTGCCACAAAGGCTGGATAGTCGCCTCGGACGAAAGGAAGGCATTCCGCCGCGAAGCTATCAACCGACTCGGCCAGGCGAGGATACTAACCACTCCTGGGATCTATGTCCTGGCAATCAGATCGGGTCTGCTGACCATCGAGGAAGCAGACGCCGACAAGGCCAAACTCGAAGCGTGCAGGTTCGCGATGAATTTTGGCAGTTTTCGAGACGTGCTTTGAATTTCTCTAAGGAAAGGGACCGACAATATGGCAAGTAGAACGAAGTACGACGTTTCCCATCGCCCCGACGGCACGTGGCAGGTTAAGCAGCGAGGAGCCGAGCGCGCTTCGGGCGTATTTGATCGTAAGCAGCATGCCGTCGAGCGAGGGCGGGAATTGGCCCGGTCGCAGTAGTTGGGGCAATTGTTCATCCGCGGCATCAATGGCAAGATACAGACCGAGCACACCTATGGAAAGGATCCGTTCCCACCCAAGGGGTAGTCGAGCCTGCGTCACGACAACTCAGCCAGCGCTGCCGCATAGCACGATCAGAAAAGTCATAACACGCGGCAGATGCTGTCAAGCGAAAATTAGGCGAAGCCGGCCCGCCAGTGGAAAAGCTGTGGAAAACGGCGGTTTTCGCTTCGATTGACAGCATTTCCGAACCGGAGAATTCCCCTTGTGGTAGCCGAGCATCTTCAATCGATTCAGATGGTTGCAATCAATGCTGTGCAACCTAATGGACATGCCAGGGTATCTCCACGGAGAATTCCCCTCTCTCAACCGTGCTCGAACTTTCTCCATCGCGCGATTCGTGCCATCACATTGCACAAAACGCACACAGACCGTTACCGTAGAACTGGGGAGATCCTATGCCACGCATCTTGCGCGCCGAACCCAAGGCGCCGTCGAAAACGGTTGGCTCCAGGACCGCCCAATTGCTGACCGCCCTCTACGAACGCGGCCAGACAACCTTCAAGCACGCCGACGTCGAGAACATCACTGGGTTGCCGCCGGCGTCGGCGCGGAGTCTGATCCGGCATGCTGTAGCCCGAGGTGTGGTGTCAAGGTTGCAGCCTGGTCTCTTTGTGCTCGTGCCGCCGGAACTTGGCCGAGCGACGGAGTTCGCCGGCAATCCGTATATCACCGCCCGACAGCTCGGAGCTGGCACCAAGTACTTCATTTCACACGCGTCAGCAATGGAGCTGCACCGAATGTTCACGCAGCCCCAGTTCGTCATTTTCACCAGCACAACAAAGCGCCTTCGCAAGCGAACCATTCACGGCACGGAGTTCCGGTTTGTTCTCGTTCACCATGAAGATGTTTTTGGCGTGACGACTCACTGGATCTCGAAACTGGAATCGCTGAAGATCAGCGACATCGAGCGCACGGTTATCGACGGGCTGCACCTGCCGGCATACTGCGGCGGAATCACCGAGGTCGCCAAGGGCCTCTGGATGCGCCGCCAGGACGTGAACTCTGTTCGGCTGATTGACTACGCCCTGCGCTTGGGAGTTGGGGCTGTCGTCCGGCGGCTCGGATACCTGCTCGATTTCTATCAGATCGCCGCGCCGGAGGACCTGGATCGCCTTCGTAGTTCTCTCAGCGGGACATATGCGGTTCTCGACCCGATGCTACCTGTCGAAGGGCCATACATTTCCAGTTGGCGACTCCGCCTGAACGTGGCACGCGACGAACTCGAGGCTGTCCGGAGGACTTGAACTGATACCCCAGCGCAACATCTCTCTCCTTGCCAACGTCTCGCAAAGGCCAGCGGCCGTCGCATTCCGGAAAGCGTGATCGAACGTGACTACTGCCTGGCTTGGTTCCTTGCTGAATTGGCTGAAAGCGAGCTCCGGCGGAACCTCGCCTTTAAAGGTGGAACCGCGCTCAAGCGCTGCTACTTTGGCGACTACCGGTCCTGGATTTCACGTTAATCGAACCGATGTCATTCGAGGAAATTCGCCAGCGATTGGAATCGGTGTACGCCGCCGTTCGCCAAGCCTGCGGAATTGAATTCGCGTTCGACCGCGAGGACCGCCACTCGCACGCGAACAGTCACACGTTCTACTTGCGGTATGTGGGACCGTTGCCCGCTGGCGGAGGTGTAAAGGTGGATATCACCATTCGCGAGGAGATAGTTTTTCCACTTGAGAGCCGACCAGTTCTTCGCGCCTACAATGAATTCTCAGATCTGCCGGACGGCCGAATAGTCCAGGCGTACTCGCTGGCCGAGACCGCCGCAGAGAAAGTTCTGGCACTCGCCGATCGCGCCCGCAATGAACCGTGCGATCTCTACGATCTCTGGCATCTCGTCTCCTGCGAAGGCATCGACCTGTCAGAACTGGTGCCCACGATGAGTGCCAAGCTCGCCTTCCGGCAGCAGGAGGCGGCGGGAATCCAGGGGCCATCATCAAGAAGGAGGCACGACTAAAGGCGCTCTGGTCCGCGCGACTCGCGAATCAGATGGCCGTACTGCCGCCATTTGATCAGGTTTGCCGCGAGCTCCGCCGCGTCCTGCGACAAGCCAACGTGCCGTGAGCGAGGTTCGCATGCCTCTCACGCACCGCGCTACAATCGGTCGCTTAACAAATGGCACATGAAGGAAAAGCCGAGGTGCTGATCCCGGCCAACGCATATACGGACGAAACGGGCAACACTGGTCTGAACCTATTCGATCCGGGGCAGCCGTTCTTCTGGACAGGCACTCTGGTCACCCCCGTGGACCTCGACCGGTTGGACCCGGCAATTCACCGCGCCTGCCTGGAGCGCGCGGGCTGCAAGGAACTCCATGCCAACCAACTCGGACTGACGGGTATCGAGAAGGTCGCTGGCAAGCTCGAGCGTCTTCTGTACCGCTATCGCGTGCGGTTTCTGTTCACCCGGGTTGACAAGACGCATCTCGCCGGCACGAAATTCGTCGATACGCTGATGGACAGCGGCATCAACGAAGCCGTGTCAAACCTCCACTATGGAGTCCGCTTTCACCGGCTCTACCTCACGCAGTCCATCGTAGCCTTGCTTAGCATCGAGGATCGAAGAGAGTTCTGGGATGTATACGCTAAGTCCGATGCTAAAGGCTTCGTCCGAATCCTGTCGCGGCTTCAGGGCCGCGTAGACACTCATATCCAGGATCCTCGTACCCGGCAGTTACTTCTCGACGCCATCGCCTGGGCGCTTGTTCACCCGGAGCCGCTGTTGGAAGGGACGCGGTCGGAAATGGACTCCCCGAACGTGGTCGCGCTCACGCTTCTCATCGAGATGCTGCATCAGTTGAACAACCAACACGGTCTCGTCATCGGCACCTTCATCCACGACGAGCAGAAGCAGTTCGGGAAATGGCTCGAAAGAGCATACGACCTCAGCAGGAACTGGGGCTCGTCGCGCGGCACAAGCCCCCTCGCCCTCATCACCGACCTGAAGGAAATGAGCACGTTCATCGGTGACTTTCGAGCTGTGAACTCAAAGAACTCCTTCGGCCTTCAGCTCCTAGACATTGCGCTCTGGCTGGTGAAGCGATTCATGGATGATCCCGATGCAATGCACGGAAAGTGCCGAGACATGGCCGAATACATTATCAGAAACGGATACATATCCGAGTTCAGTCACGACGCCATGGTGCGCGAGGTGGTCGCCGGCTTCGAGTTCCTCCAAGCGGTTCCCCTCACTCCTGAGAAGGAAAAGCGGGGGCGTGAACTCCTGGCCGAGGTCGAGGCTCGTCGTCTCGAGCGGATGCGGGCATCACTGGCGGGCAAACGCACCACCGTCCTGCCCATGGGATCTGAGATTGGTCGCATTCCGGATGCGAGACCTTGATCGGAAGCATGCGACGCCGCCGCAATTCTTTTCTGACGTTTCCAAAGATTCGCGGCTATCACGTGCTCGCACCTCCAAGCATGGTCGCGTCCCAGTGATTCAGCCCCGTCGCAGCCAAAGCCACTCGCTATGGGCACCCCAAAAAAGATCTTTCGCTCTTGCTTTGCGAGTGATATAACAACCTCTATAGCGTGTGAATGTGCCGATTCTGGCGGCGTGAGGCGCCCTGCATGAAGAAGGACAAACAGTCATTTTCGAAGCTGGTCAAAGAGATACGGCGACAACTCGCGATTAGCCAGGAGGACCTCGCACGGCAATTGGGCGTGAGCTTCGCGACCGTCAACCGCTGGGAGAACGGGCTAGCTGCACCTTCGAAGCTCGCCATGGCACAACTCGATGCGTTCTGCACAAAGATGGCGGGCGAGGGCAAGCTGGCGCTCCGGGAGGACCAAGAGCAATGAAAAAGGACCACTCGTTGCCCGATACTGTGCTGCGCCTTCGTGCTTTAACTTTAGCGCTGGGAGAATGTTGCCGGCCGCCATGGTGGACAACCCAGTTCATGAGCGAGACAGGCATGCGATTCCTGGAAAGGCTTTTCCCGCGCACATTCTTTCATGCGGCGATCCATTCTGCCGGGAGAGCGGCTTGTTATGTCCATGACAGCGCTGTCGGACGGGTCGCAGTCTACCATCTCTTCCGCCTTCCAGAAGCGCTGGAAGCTGAGGCAGCGCGCGTGCCACCCGATTTCGATAACGATTTTGTCGCCAGGTTCCGCAGGGGACTCGGGAACGCCGATACGTTGCTCGGATTGCTCGCCGAACTTGGCGAGGGGCGATTCGGGGTCGATGCGGCTCCAGGTGCACGAAGGATCGGCACGGATGCCGATTCGATGACTTCAGCCGGTCTGAGAAGGGCGGCGGCAATCTACCACCACGCCTTCGGCCAGGGAAAGCCCGCGTTCCCCTATTTCACGGCCGAGGATCGCAAATGAGCATGGCCTTGGAACAGCACGCGCAGCGCAAATACTCGACGGCCATCAGCAAGGGCGCCGGAATGATCGAGGAAGTGCGCCGCCTGCTCGAAAACTGGCGCCCGGGTGAACCGCTTGAGGAGTTCACGCGGAGAGTCCAGGAAGGAGGGCTGCTCGGCAATTCCACGGCATACCGGACCCGCGACGTGGTCACTCGAGTGTTCGCCCCGCGCTTCTTAAGGCCGACAGACAAGCCTGCGCGCATCCTCCGGCGAGTGTTGTCTTCCGGAATACCGGCGCGGGTTTTCACGGAGCTCTTGTTCCTCTTTACCGCCAGGCAGGATCCATTGATCTACGATTTCACCACCCGCGCATACTGGCCGGCGGTTCGACGCGGCAGGCCGGTGCTGGAAACGGACGCAATGCTGTCGTTTCTGTCCGAAGCCCATTACGACGGCCGGTTGAAAAACCAGTGGTCGGAGGAGGTCTCGGTCCGGATCGCGCGCTGCGTGCTCGGGCTTCTGCGGGATGTAGGTTTTCTTCGCGAGGTGACACGATCGAAAAAAGAGATCGTTGACTACCGGATGTCCGACGAGGGCGCCGCCGTGTTGGCACGGGAGCTTCACGAATCCGGCGTCACAGATTCCTCTCTTTGCAACCATCCCGACTGGGGGCTGTTCGGCATGAGCGCATCCGAGGTAGTGGAGAGGCTTGATCGCCTCGGTGAACATCGAGGGGTGATTGTTCAACGCGCTGGTTCGGTGGTGCACTTCACTTGGGTTGTCAAATCCGTCGAGGAGCTGATCGATGTACTCGCTCGATAATGCGTTCAACGAACTTATTGACAAGATCCGCGATCCGGACGCCCTCAATCCGGCGAAGAGCGATCCCATCTTCTATCTGGCTTATCCGCCGGAGCTGATGCTCCAGGTGAAAAGGCATCTTCCCCGTTGGATCTCGAGAATCCGAGAAGCCGGCTTTGAAGTTCGGCGCGTCTCTCTCGCCGACATCCTCTGGAACAGTGTCGACAAGTCCGGCAGGTGGGAGACCTGGCTGGAGCTTGAGCCGCAAGCAGACAGGGAGCAGATTAACGAGGCCGTCCGAGACGTCTTGCGCCAAGGAGACGCGCTGGTGGGGCGGGTCGCGCAAGCTGTCTCATCGGCTCCGCCGGGCACCGTCGTCCTTCTCACCGATGCGGAGCTGCTTCATCCCTGGTTCCGCACGCGGACCATTGAAAGCCGGCTGCATGACCGGGTGAAGACCCCCACGGTGATCTTTTATCCCGGCTCACGGTCCGGCCAATACGGATTGCGGTTTCTCGACTTCTATCCGGTCGATGGGAACTATCGGTCGACTCTGCTCGGAGGACTCTGATGAATACTACGATCCGACAACTCTTTTCAGCGCGCCGCCCAATCGACCGCACCATCGAGAAGGTGATCGACTACTATGCGCAGGAAGAAGATCGGCTGGCGCGGGAAGTCACGGAATACGAGATCACCGATAACATCGAGTCCTGTTTTCGAAAGTTCTTGGACGTTTTCGGCGAGGGGGTCCGCGGCGGCCAAGTGACGGAAGTCGGAATCTGGGTCTCAGGATTCTACGGCAGCGGCAAAAGTTCGTTCACAAAATACCTCGGCGCCGCCCTGGATCCGTCGCGGACCGTTCAAGGGAAGCCATTTCTGGAACTATTGTGCGAGCGCTTCGTGCGTAATGAGATTCCGGCGGCGCTGCGCACAACGGCGAAGAAGCACCCCACAGCCGTTGTGCTGCTGGACTTGGGCGCGGAGCAGTTGGCCGAGAGCGCCGCTGCGCCTGTGTCGACGGTTCTCTATTGGAAGGTGCTGCAATGGGCCGGCTTCTCCAAAGAGAAGAAACTCGCGCGGTTGGAGTTCACACTCGACCGCCGGTGCAAGTTCGAAGAGTTCAAGAAAAGGTACAGAGACCGATACAAGGTGGATTGGGAGGAGATCCACAACGACCCACTGATTGGTGTCGCACGCGCGGCCGAGATCGTTCCTCACGTCCTGCCGGACGAATTCTCCACGCCGGAAAGCTTTCGCAGCCTCCGCTTTGAAGAAGCGCGCGATGTCCGCGACTTGGCACGAGAGATCATCGAACTCTGCCGCCGCAAGACCGGCCGTGAAAACATCCTATTGCTCATTGACGAGGCGGGTCAGTATGTGGCTCCTCGCGGCGAGCTGATTCTGAACCTCGATGGATTGGCACGTAATCTGAAGGAACTCGGTAAAGGTAAAGTCTGGATCGCAGCCACCGGCCAGCAGACCCTGAGCGAAATTGTCGAGAAAGCAGCCCACAACTCAGCCGAGCTGAACAAACTTAGGGACCGGTTCCCGATCTCCATCCACCTGGATGCGAGCGATATACGTGAAATCACTCACAGGAGACTGTTGGACAAGTCCGAGGATGGCCGGAAGCAGCTCGAGGCTATGTTCAAGGAACACGGGCCCGCGGTGGTGACGCACACGCGCCTCACCGGCACAGCGCTGTTCAAGGGCGATCCGGACGCCCGAACGTTCACACGGTTGTATCCCTTTCTGCCGCAGCATTTCGACCTGCTGCTCGAATTGATTCGGACCCTGGCGCGCTCCACCGGCGGCATTGGGTTGCGTTCGGCGATACGAGTCATCCAGGACGTCCTCGTGGACAAGAGCCGCGTACTCGGCTCCGATACACCTAAGCTGGCCGATCGTGAAGCCGGCTCCCTGGCCTGTGTCGACGACTTCTATGACACGCTGCGCGCCGATATCGCCAAGGTCCTTCCTCACGTGATCGGCGGAGTTGATAAAACGATCAAGATCTTCGGCGCGGACTCCATGGAAGTGAGGGTGGCGAAAGCCGTTGCCGCGCTTCAGCCCATCGAGACATTCCCGCGAACCGCTGAGAACATCGCTGCGCTGTTGTACCGCAAGATCGGCTCGCCCGCCCTGCTCGATCAAGTGCGGGAAGCTTTGCGAAGACTCATCACCGAAAAGGAATGCGGCCTCATCGAAGACCCCCAGGCCGGAGGATACGTGTTCCTGAGCGATGCAGTGAAGCCGCTCCGCGATAAGCGAAACAGTTATGCACCGACGTCCGGCGAGTGCGTAAGGGCGAAGATCGACGTTCTAAAGCAGGGCAGCCCTGATCACGTTCTCTTTCAGTCGCAACCCAGTGCCCGACTGGAGAATGCAAAAGACATTCGTGCCGCCGTGAAACTCGGGCGCACGGCCGTCGTCGGAGGATCCGAGGATGTCGACCTCCGTCTGGAGTTCGTCGAGCCCGCGCAATGGGAGGCAAAGCGAGCCGAATTCCTGGTCTCGACCAACACTCAGGTTGAACTGAACAACACCGTGGTCCTGTTGGCGAAGAGTGACGCCAGCGTCGAGGAACTGCTGCCTGAGATCGTGCGATCGGAGAAAGTGCAGGGCTACGCCGACGAACGCAATGCGGACCACGTCGTGGCGCAGTATCTGCGCGCGGAGAGGCGATCCGCCGAGCGGTGCCGAGAGCGTGCGGCCGCAGCTATCGAGAAGGCGCTCTTGGACGGAGTTTTCATTTTCCGCGGCAAGCCGAAACCTGTCCGCGAGGCGGGGCAGGCTTTGGACGCAGCGGTGCGGTCCATCCTGTCGGACGCTGTCAAAGAAATCTTCCCCTATTTCCATCTGGCACCGATTCGCCCGACCACCGACGCCGCGGCCGCCTTCCTCGGCGTGGATCGTCTCGACCGGATCACCAGGGACCTTGATCCTTTGGGCTTGGTGGTCAAGAGCAAGGGAGCGATCCGCGTTGACACCACCGTACCGGTTTTGGCGGAGGTGCTTCGGGTATTCCGGACGAAAGCCGTCGATTCCGGTTCCGGACGGCTGCAAGGGTCTTATCTCCAGGATCTCTTTTCGGCTCCGCCCTACGGCTGGACCAAGGACACGGTCCGATACCTGTTCGCGGCGCTCCTACGCGCCGGAGAGATTGAATTCCACGTGGCCGGTGCCGGGGCGGCCGTACGCACCACCGGTCCACAGGCAGTGGAGGCGGTAAAGAGCACGGTCTCCTTCAACCGCATCGGCGTTTCGTGGAGGGACGCCCGCCCGAAGCCGGAGGCTCTGGACCGGGCTTCCCGCCGGCTCGAGTCGCTTTTCGGCGATGAGGTGTTGCCGCTTGAGGACCACATTAGTCGTGCGGTGCGGCGTCACGTTCCCGACCTTTTGGAAAAGCTGGGCGCATTGCCCGACCGTCTCCGGCTCCTGGGCCTGCCCGGCGAGAACCGGGCGCAGCGGCTTCTGGCTGGCGCAGCCGACTTGCTCAAGGGTGACGCCGGCGAAGCGGCAGCCGTGCTGGGCGGCGTCGAGTGCGCGCTTCCCGACGAAATCACCTGGGCCAAGGCCGTTTTTGACGCGCTCGAATCGGGTGCAGAGGAAGACGTGCGCAAGGCCCGAGCGGTGTTGGACTCCACTGCGGACCTCGACCGCCTGTTCCCCGGCGCCGCAACGGATCTCCTCAATCCGGAGGACAAGGCGGCTGCTGATGATGTGCTAGCATCCGAGCGATTCCACGAGCGGTTGCTCGAGTTGCGCAGCGTAATCCGAACCGCCTTGGAACGAACCGAGAGGCGTTACGCGGCTGATCGGAGTGGCTATGAAACAGACTTGAAGAACGCGGTCAGCGTACTGGAGGCAGAGCCGGATTGGAGCAGGCTGCTCGATGAAGATCGCGAGGAAATCGCCGCGAGACTGCGCTGCGATCTGCCGATGACGGCCAGGAACGGTGATCCGGTTCGGATGCTTCAGACCCTGCTGGTCCGGCGGCGGACATTGCCGGGTCTGATCGAGGAGTTGAAGGCCGAGGTCAAGCGCCGCAAGCCTCCTGAAACCGTCACGCCGCCGGAACCGGGAGGCCCCGAAGAGGCGATGCCAACGGCCGAGGAAGTCCTTGACCCCCACGACCTGGTTCAAGAGTATGTCATCGCGACTCCCGAGGACATTGAACGCTGGCTGGCCGCGCTTCGGGAGAAGCTCACCAGCCTTCTTCATTCGAGAAAGCGTGTACGAATCAGGGGACGGGTATGAGCTTCGACAAAGAAGCGCGCAACCTGCTCGCGAGGACGGTTGCGGCATGCCGGCGTCAGCTTGTCGAAGATGTAACTGACCAGCTCAGCGGCGTTTTCGGCCTGCACCCGGACGGCACGGTGTTGCCCCTCGAGCGACTGACGCATCTGTCGCCGGATCAAACCGCCGCGGCGAGGCACTTGCGCGACCTGCTTGACCACTATGTGGCAGGCGCCGCCGGTGGGGAGGCGGAGCGACGGAAGGCCGCGTTTGATCGGATGACTTTGGAAATCGCGTTCACCGCTTTGAACCGCCTAGCCGCGCTGCGCTTGTGCGAGGAGCGCGGTTTGGTGGTCGAATGCGTGCGGAAGGGCACTGCGTCGGACGGATTCCAGATGTTTGAGCGGATCTCCGGTGGCGCCCTCGGCGGGCGCTTTGAGACCTACCGGGTCTTTCTGGAGTGCATGTTCGATGAACTGGCTGTCGACCTGGGAGTGCTGTTCGACCGTAACACGCCTCAGTCGGCGATCTTCCCCTCGGAACGTTGCATCGAGGATGTTCTTGCGGAGTTGAACAAGGCGGATTTGGCCCATCTCTGGACCGAAGATGAGACCATCGGGTGGATCTACCAGTACTTCAATCCTCCTGAGGAGCGCCGTGCCATGCGCGACGCCTCCCAAGCGCCCCGCAACAGCCGCGAGTTGGCCGTCCGCAACCAGTTTTTCACGCCGCGCTACGTGGTCGAGTTCCTGACTGATAATACGTTGGGCCGCATCTGGTACGAGATGCGGAAGGGCGATACCGCACTGAGAGACGAATGCCGCCTCCTTGTTCGGCGCCCGCATGAGATCTTCCTGCCGCCCGGAGAGAATGCGCCTACATCGGAGGGGGGCGGATCGGAGCCTTCCGACGGGGAATTGCTCAAACAACCCGTCTACATCCAACACCGGTCGAAAAAAGATCCCCGAGACCTGCGGGTGCTCGATCCGGCGTGCGGGTCCGGCCATTTCTTGCTCTACGCGTTCGACCTACTCGAGCGGATTTACGAGGAGGCGTGGGCGGATGCGGGCTGCCCCGCGTCCGACGTCACCGGGCACTCGCTCCGCGACGAGTTTGAAACCCTAGAGGACCTGCGCAAGGCGGTCCCCAAACTCATCATCGAGCACAATCTCCATGGAATCGACATCGATCCCCGCGCAGTCCAGATCGCTGCTCTCGCTCTGTGGTTACGCGCGCAGAAGACCTGGAAGACGCTCGGGATCAAACCGGTCAATCGGCTGCGGATCGCCAGATCTAATATCGTCGCCGCCGAGCCGATGCCCGGCGAGATCGACATGCTCCGAGAGTTTACGGCCAGCCTGAAGCCGCGGGTGTTAGGGCAACTCGTGGAAGTCGTCTTCGAGAAGATGAAACTCGCTGGCGAGGCGGGCTCGCTTCTCAACGCTCAGGAGGAGATTAGGGACGCTGTCGCCGAGGCGAGGAAGCAGTGGATGGGAGGTCCGAAACTGGAGCAGGCCGAGTTGTTCCCCGACCTGGTCAGACTCAAGCCGGAGCAACAGCAATTGCGCTTCGATCTGGCTGGGGTGACCGACGAACAATTCTGGCAACAGGCCGAGGACCGCATTCTGGGCGCGCTTCAGGATCATGCCGAGCGAGCGGAAAACGGTCAGAAGGCCCTCCGGCGGCTTTTCGCAAAAGACGCGGCGAGAGGATTCGCTTTCATCGATCTCTGCAGGCGACGCTACGACGTAGTGCTGATGAATCCGCCGTTCGGCAATCCTTGTGCGTCATCCCGGAACTACATTGAGCGGGCGTACGAAAGGTGCAAGGAAGACGTCGACGCATGCTTCGTGTCCCGCGCACTTGATCTCTTGAATCCACCTGGACTGGTCGGCGTCATCGCTAACCGTACTGAGTTCTTCAAAGCTACTCTTGCCGCATGGCGGAAGCATGAACTGCTTGGGAGAGCCGGCATCGACTGTGCTGCCGACCTCGGATACGGCGTGCTCGATTCTGCATTAGTCGAGGCGGCGTCCTACATATTGCGTGCTCCTGCGCGTTCACATCAGGCATCAGTTTTCTTCAGCCTGCTCAAAGAAGTAGACAAACAATTCGGTCTTTCCGTTCGAGTTCAGGCGTGCCGTGAAGGACCGCACGCGCTCGATGGAACACATATTCGTAAACCCGTAGCATTCTCCGAACTTCCGCTCAATCGAATCGCATACTGGGCCAGTTTCGAAATACGCCGTGCTTTTAAGGCATATAAAGCATTTAACGGCAACTGGGGTGCGGCGAGGCAAGGCCTAGCCACTGCGGACGACTTCCGGTTTGTGCGACTTGCTTGGGAGTGTCCGCCGCGAAACATGGCGTCCTCGCGGGAAGCAACACTGATAAGTGGAGATAGTGCCGCGAACAGGTGGGTATACTTTTCCAAGGGCGGCGAATACAGTCCGTACTTCCAAGACTTCCACCTAGCAATTGACTGGGCGAATGACGGTCGTTGCTTGAAAGCATTTTCCGGGTCGGTCATTAGGAATCCAGCTTTCTATTTCAGGCCTGCACTGACCTACACCGAGCGCACGGCAAGCGGATTCAGCCCGCGGGTCGCGAGCCCGGGTTGTGTCTTTGGCCATGTAGGACCGCTCCTCGCTCCTAATGACGACAACGACCTGCTGCCACTACTCGGCGTCTTCATGAGCAGGGTCGTCGCCTATTTTATCGAGCTGATGGTGGAGTCGGCTGATGCTTCAACTTCGGGTTCGGCAGCTCGACACTACTACCAGAACATCGTTGGTGCTGTACCAATACCTGAGATGACTGACGGGACGAAGGACCTGCTTGGCCAGCTGGTCGACTCTACATGGCGTGCCAAGCAGGAACTGGACGCGCTGTGCGAAACAAGTCGCTTCTACCAAGGGCCATTTGTCGTGAACGGCCATCATCGATCTTTGGTTGCCGCCGCCACGGCTCTGACATCTGCCAAGGACTCGACATATCTGAAAATCCTCCGCTGGACCTGGGAGATCGAACAGTCCGTAAGACAGTCATACGGGCTTCGCGAACAGGCGGTCAAGGAGATCGACGAAGAGTTCGGCGTGCATCCGAACACGCTGCCATCAGCGGATGTTGACGAGGCCGCCGTCCGCGCCGCGCTCGGAACCCCTGTCGAGCAACTGATCGACGACGCCGTTAGTAATGGCAGCGGGAGCCGGGCCATTACGAAGAAAGTCTATTTCGCTGATCGGCAATTGGAGTTGCTGGCAGCACGATTCAACGTCCATCCCGTGACAATCGCCGGTTTGCGAGTAGAGATGGCGCTTGTCTCGCCTAGCGACCTCAAGGAAACAGCTCTTGACGTTCTGTCGTTTGCTCTCGGTTGTGCTGTCGGTAGGTGGGATGTTCGCCTCGCTGAACGCTCGGGGTTGTCCAGTCGTCTACCCGGCCCCATGGATCCTATACCGCTTTGTCCACCAGCGTCACTCGTCGGCCCGGACGGCCTGCCCGCGGAACCGAGCCACATTGTCAGCGAAGAATGGCTCCGCGCCCGACCTGACGCGAATACCCTGCCACCGGAAGGCTCGGTCAAGAATCCGACCATTGCCGATTCGGAGTACCCGATTCGCATCAACTGGGACGGTATTCTGGTGGACGATCCCGGTATTAACGGGGCGCTGCCTCACGCGGACGACATCGTGCGGCGCGTACGGGACGTGTTGGATCTCATCTGGAACGAGAAGGCGCCCGAGATCGAGCAGGAGGCCTGCGAAATCCTGGGAGTCCCTGAACTGCGGGAGTATTTCCGCAAGCCCTCCGGCTTCTTCCAGGATCACCTGAAGCGCTATTCCAAGAGTCGGCGGAAGGCGCCGCTCTACTGGCCGCTGTCCACCGCATCGGGCTCGTACACGATCTGGCTGTACTACCACCGGATAACCGATCAGACTCTCTACAAAGCGGTCAACCAGCACGTCGAACCGAAGATCGAGGAGATTGACCGCGCCATCGCCCGGATGGAAGAGCAACTTAAGTCAGCGTCAGGCTGCGGAACGGGGCGGCTCGCCAACCAATTAAGTGAAGCGCGGGCCTTCGGGGCTGAATTGCGTGAATTCCGCCAGGAACTCTTGCGCATCGCTGGCCTTCCTTACAAGCCCAACCTCAACGACGGAGTCATCATCAACGCCGCGCCGTTCCACAAGCTGTTCCGTCTGCGTTCCTGGGCCAAAGACACAGAAGAGTGCTGGAACAGACTCGCCAAAGGCGACTATGACTGGGCGCATCTGGCGTACACGATCTGGCCGGAACGCGTGCGTGAAGCCTGCAAACGAGATCGTTCGGTCGCAATCGCTCATGGGTTGGAGGAGTTGTATGAAGCGCCGGCACCCCGGGCGAAAAAGAAAGCGAGCGCTAGGAGCAAACGGAAAGCATCTGTTGCGGAGAAATAGTTATGAGCAGAATTAACCGCATCAAAATAGGAGGTTTCCGCAGGCTGGAGCAGGTAGACCTTCGCGTTAGGCCCTTCATGGTGCTGATCGGCGCGAACGGGGTGGGCAAGTCGTCGCTTCTGGATGCCTTCTCGTTGTTATCCGCATCGGCTTCCGGCAAGCTCAGCGAGATCATCTCGCAACTCGGCGGGATCACCAGTCTGTTGACCCGAGATCGCTCGCAAGAACTTTCACTTCTGGTCGATATGGACGTGCCCGGGCACAGGCCACTCGAATACGAACTCCACCTGTCGCCGAAAGCCACAGGCTACACGATTTCCAGGGAAGTCCTGTGTCAGGCCCGTGAAGGGTACCAACAGCCGTTCAAACATATCGATTCCTCCGACGGCGACATTCGCTACTACGAGATCGAGCAGAACAGGCTCGTTCGGCCGGAATGGGAGCACAACCCCTTGGAAACATCCCTGTCCCAAGTTCCCAAGATGTTCCGTCAGCCGGAAGAGATGCGTCGGATTCTCGCAACGGCGACCCAGTACCACGTGCTGGACGTCGGTCCCCGTGCACCGGTGAAGCTGCCTCAGCCCATGAAGCCGGCGACTCTGCCGGGTGCGGATGGGGAGGATCTGATCCCATATCTTTATTACCTCCGCGAGACGGACCGAGGTCGATTCGAAGCCGTGATCGATGCCCTTCAAACCGCCTTCCCGAGTTTCGAATCCCTCAGCTTTCCGCCTGTCGCCGCTGGCATGTTGTCCATGACCTGGAAGGACAAGAGTTTCAGCAAGCCGCTGTACATGAATGAGCTGTCCGAAGGGACGCTTCGGTTTCTGTGGCTGGCATCACTCCTGCAAAGTCCGGCGCTTTCCACCATAACGATGATCGACGAACCGGAGGTGAGCCTGCATCCCGAGTTGTTGAACTTGCTTGCCGAGCTGATGCGCGAAGCCTCACGGCGAACCCAAGTGATCGTCGCCACACATTCAGACCGCTTCATTCGCTTCCTGCGGCCGGAAGAGGTGGTGGTCATGGACATCGGTGCGGATGGAGGCGCCACAGCAACCTGGGCTGACACCATGGACCTCGAATCTTGGCTGGCCGAATACAGTCTTGATGATGTGTGGCGGATGGGCCGTATGGGGGGCCGGGCATGAAGATTGCCCTGATCGTAGAAGGAAAGACCGAGAAGGCCTTCCTGCCCTTCCTCAGGGATTTCTTGCGGCCTCGACTTGCCGACTCGATGCCGAACATCGATCCGCTACCCTACGACGGCCGCGTTCCGACCGGTGACAAGCTTCGGCGACTGGTGGCCAACCTGCTTTCGGGACCGAAGGCTGCGAATCAAGTGATCGCTCTCACGGACGTGTACACCGGAACCCATCCTCCGATGTTTGTTGACGCCGCGGATGCCAAAGCGAAAATGAGGCACTGGGTGGGGCCGGAACCGCGGTTTCACCCACACACGGCCCAATACGATTTCGAAGCTTGGCTCTTGCCGTACTGGCCGACGATACAGCGCTTGGCCGGCCACAACCGCGCCTGCCCTCCCGGAAACCCGGAGAATGTGAACCACAACAATCCTCCCGCGCACAGGATCGGGGAGATTTTCGAGACCGGACGGTGTAGAGACAGCTACGTCAAGCCGCGAGACGCTGCCAGGATCCTCCGCGAAAATGACCTCTCCGTGGCGGTTTCGCGCTGTTCGGAGTTGAAAGCGTTGGTGAACACGATTCTGCAGTCGTGCGGCGGGGAGGTCATTCCATGATCTTTCCTTCTGGTGCGAAAGGAAGCGGCTGCCCACAGCGGCCTTACCCGCGGGAGGACCACCGATGAAGTTCACTTCGTTCCTCCACAAGAAATTGGTCGATTTGCTGAGTGAAAGCCGAATAGTGGTCTGGTACGACGCGGAGCGCAGTTTCACCGCATTTGTCCGTACGTTCGAATCTCCGAACTGCGTGGTGCTCTCAGCGGAGGAATCCGTGCTTCGCGCACGTCGGCGGGCCGATGAGTTGTATCGCTTGATGAACGAATCGGACAGCGCCATTGATCGCGATCGTTGTTTGCTCATCTATGTCCCTCGCCGCAGAGGAGTAGGCGAGGACGACAAGATGCGCGACCCCTTCGAAGTCTACGCGATAGCAGGGACAGCATTCGGCGACGCCGAAGACCATACGATGGAATCGCTCGCAAGGCAGGCAATGCCCGAGCGCGCGGAGGAGATCACGCGGCTTTTTCGTGAGGGGAGACCCGGCATCGCCCTGCTCGACACATTGGAGATGGCGTGGCACTGGCCCGTGCTGAACGATGTCTTTCACACGGAGACGCCGTCTGATGTGATCGCGCTGGCTCTGTGCGATGAAACAAAGTTCAAGACCGTGGAGGACCGCCCCGGCTGCGTCGACGAACTCCTACGGTTTTTCGAGTCCCAAGTCGGGTTCAGGCCGGCCTCGGCATCGCATAGCTGGAAAATACTTCGGGGGAGGATCGCCGAGTACGTCCTCTTCAGCGAATTCGTCTTTGACCTGCCGAAGGGGGCGCCGGAGGCCTTGAGCGCGGTTCCGCGTGCCATCTCGGATGCCAAAGGTGTGATTCTCGCCGCGTGCGAGCGGATGCGGGCGGACGCGGGCCTGCGGGAGGCATACATGGAGGCGTCCGCCAAGATTGAGGAGGATCTCCGGCTGCCACATCTGATGCCAGCGGACTTTGACCCTGGGGAACGCGATACGTTCCCCTTCGAGGAGCGGCGCCTCTTAGCGTATGCAGTCGACGCGTTCGTCGCCGGCAAGCTCCCGGAAGCGAAACGGGTGATCGAGAACCGGAATAAGTCGGTTTGGCGGCTTGACCCTCAGAGGTCGCCCGCTTGGACGACGATCGAACGCGGAGTCTCCCTAGTCGAGGCTGCCGCACGTGTCGGCCAGGACTTGACCGAAAAGAGGAGCATGTCAGCTTTGGTTAGGGCCTACACGGAAGGAGGATGGTGGGGCCTCGACCGCGTGTCCCGATTGTTTGAAACCGCCTTGACGGCGTGTACCGACGAGGAGACGATCACCCCCGCTGTTGACTTTTGCCGGCGTCGATATCGCGAAGTCGCCGTCCGGCTACAGGATGCTTTCCTCACCGCATTGCAGGCGGAAGGTTGGCCGCCCGAAGGTACGCCGAGGCAATCGCGGGTTTTCGACGACTATGTCGCACCGCTTTTGGAACGCCGCGACAAAACGGCGTTCTTCATGGTGGATTCCCTCCGCTACGAAATGGGCTGTGATCTCGCCGACGCGTTGGCGGGCTCCGGCGAGGTCGAGATCAAGCATGCCGCGGGTACAGTACCCACCGTGACAACCTGCGGGATGGCGGCCTTGATGCCGGGAGCGGAGGGAATGCTCAGGCTGGTTGAGACTGACGGCGGGGTGGTTCCCGCGTTAGGTACCAGACTGCTGAAAACCTCGGCGGATCGCATGAAGCTGCTGGCCGAAATTTATGGCGACCGGTTCGCCGAGACCACCTTGGATGATTTGCTCGGGTCGCCCAAGAAGGTCGCCGCCAGCTTAAAGAAGACCGAACTGCTCGTTGTGCGGACACAGGATCCCGACGCTGTGGCGGAGAGCCTCGGCGCCTGGCGCGCACGGCGATATCTGTCCGACGTGATCGGTGACATTGCGGCCGCCGTGCGCTGGGTCGCGGCCCAGGGGTTCTGCCGCGTCGTGGTGAGCTCAGATCACGGCCACATGCTGCTCCCGGAGATTCCTGCAGGCGATGTAGTGCCAAGTCCTCCCGGCGAATGGCAGGAAATCAAGCGGCGATGTCGCCTTGGTCAGGGCTTCTCTTCAGCAACAGGAACGCTCACCCTAAAGGCCGGTCACGTCGGAATCCAGGGAGACGTACAGGAGATCTGCCTTCCTATCGGATTCCGTGTCTTCTCTGAAGGCGACGGCTATTTTCACGGCGGTCTGAGTCTTCAAGAAGCGGTGGTTCCGGTGGTTGCCTTCCGCGCCTCGGCCGCCGAATCGGGCATGGCCGGCAAGCCGGAGATCGAGATCCTTTACCGGTCGGACAAATTCACAAGCCGGGTGATCGGGCTCAAGTTTTACCTGCGTAGCGACATGTTCAGCACGGCCGCGCGCGTGCGGATCGAAGCTTACGATGGGACTGGCGCCAAGGCTAAGGTCGTCGGAGAATCCGCCGATTGCGAAGCGCGCGACGACAAAACCCGCGAGGTAATGTTACAGGCGGGCAAGGAGACGCCTGTGCCGCTGCTGATCGATCCCGATTTCGCCGGCAGTGAAATCGAGGTTCGCGTAAGCGATCCGGAGACGCGCGTGGTCTGGGCCAGACGGAAGTTGAAGAACGCAATGATGGACTGACGGCAACGAAGACTGAGGAACCAGCAGAGATGACGGAATCCACCGCTCTTAAGATTGAGTCGCAGGACTTGAGCGTCGGCGCGCTCTTTAAAGACTTCTATTCCGTTCCCGATTTCCAGCGCGAATACGTCTGGCAACGCGAGCACGTCGAGAAACTGCTCCAGGACCTATACGACGAGTTTTATGACGAAGAAGGACACGTGGTCACCGGACCCGAGTACTTCCTCGGAAGCGTCGTTGCGTGCAAGGGAGAAGACGGCACCTTTCAGTTGATCGACGGTCAGCAGAGAATGACCACCCTTTATTTGATCCTCTGCATGATTCGCGATCTGTTGAAGAAGCTGGGCGCTCCGCCGAGCAAGGTCCTCGATTCGCAGATCGCCGATGCCGCGACCGATCCACGCACATTCGTGGAAGTTGAGCGGTTCCGCGTCTCCCTGCAGTACGAGGACAGCGAGGGCGTGCTGGACAAGATCGCGTCCGGCTGTCCGCCGCACTCCATCCATGAGACGACCGCGTCAGTCCGAAACATTCTGTCAGCATGTAGAGACATTCGCGAGTTCTTGACCACGAACCTCGACACCGACCCGAAGAAACTCCGTGAGTTTCATGGTGTTCTTACCACCCGTGTCAAGCTGATTCGCATTGTTACTCCAACGATTGCCAATGCGTTGAAGGTGTTTGAAACGATCAACGACAGGGGAGTAGGGCTGAACGCGATGGACCTGCTGAAGAACCTGCTGTTCATGCGGACTTCCAGCCAGGACTACCCGAAGCTCAAGAGCCGTTGGAAGGATCTCGTGGACACCATTGATCGTTGCGGTGAAAAACCACTGCGGTTTCTCCGCTACTACATCATGGCGCACTTTGACATCGACTCTCATCGCGGTATCCGGGAGGACGAGATTTACGACTGGCTTGTGAAACACTCGGCCGAGTGCGGCATTGATGACGATCCGCTTGGGTTTGTCTCCCGGTTGACCGAGTGCGCACAGGCGCACGCGCGATTCCTCGACTGCAAGGATGCGAGGGGCGATGATAATCGATATCTCCGCAACCTTGCGCTCTTGGGTGGTGCCTTGAGACAACAGCACATCCTGTTGATGGCTGCGCGAAACCTTGAGCCTGACCTCTTCAACAGGCTTTGTCAGTCGATAGAGAATCTCTTCTTTTGTTACATCATTACACGCGAGCCCACAAAGACGTTCGAACGGAACTTCGCCCGCTGGTCTGCGGACCTTCGGGCGGTAGCGGATGCTCACGGTCTTGATGCCTTCATTGAGAAGTACTTTACTCCCGATATGCGAAGCCACAGTGATCGTTTTGATTTCGCTTTTCGCGAGCTCTCCCAAAGCCGCATTCAGCAATACAGAATGCGATACATCCTGGCGAAGCTCACTCAACACATAGAAGAGCAAGCATGGGGCAATCCGTCCCACGGCCGCCTCGATCACTACATCACGAAAAATGTGGAGATCGAGCACATACTGCCCATTCACCCTCGGCCGGATGTTCGGGCGGCTTTCGATAAGGCTGACCAGTACGATGACTTTGCCGGCCGCCTCGGGAACCTCACCCTGCTTGAAAAAACGATCAATGCCTCGGTCTCCAATGGCACCTTTGGCGAGAAGACGCCCGGCTATCGGCAATCGGCATTCTTGCTTACCAGGTCGCTCGTCGAACAGCCGACGGTAGGGGCCAACACGCAGCTTAATCGGGCCGTCAAAGATCTTCTTCAATTCAAGAGCTGGGATTCATCGGCGATAGAGCGGCGCGGAGAAATGCTCGTTGCACTCGCCAGACGCGTGTGGAATATGTCTGAACCGGATCAGCCGGGCGAAGCGGTGAAGGGAGGAATCCCCGCGGTTCCGGCGCCCTTCGAAAGCACAGAAGCATGCAACAGGACGAACTAGATAAGAAGGCAGCGAGTGTTTTCGCCGGCAAGGTGGTTCGAAAGGACCTCCTGCACCACATCAAGGGCGGCGAGAACGTCCCATCGTATGTACTTGAGTATCTGCTCGGAAAATACTGCGCTTCGGACAACGATGAGGAGATCCGAATCGGCGTGGACGCTGTTAAGGAAACGTTGACGACGAACTACTTCCGCCACGATGAGGCCAACAAGGCGCAGGCGATGGTGGAGCAGAAGGGTCGGCACCGTTTTATCGACCGCGTCGAGGTCCGCTTCCTCCCGAGCGAGAACAAGTACTGGGCCTCCATGGACCATTTCGGTTACACGAAGATCCATATCGCGGAAGATTTCTACCGCCGATTCGAGCGCCTGCTTGAAGGGGGTATCTGGGCCATTATCGATGTGGAATATAGGCTCAGCGAGGACGGAAATCGGAACAGCCCTTTTCATATTGTCGATCTGAAGCCCATCCAACTAGCACGCTTCGACCTTGACGAGTATCTTGAGAACCGGCGCGCGTTGACCCGGGACGAGTGGATCGACCTCCTGCTTCGGAGCGTCGGTCTTGAACCGCTGCGGATGGAGCGCCGGTTGAAGATTCTGCTGCTCACGCGCCTCATTCCATTCGTTGAAAAGAACTACAACTTCATCGAATTGGGGCCGCGCGGCACTGGTAAATCCTACGCCTTCAGCGAAATGTCGCCCTACTGCATGCTGCTCTCGGGCGGGAAGGCCAGCACCGCGAATTTGTTCTACAACAATGCCCGGCGCCAGGTCGGATTGGTCGGCCATTGGGACGTCGTGGCATTCGATGAAGTCGGCGGCATGAAGATCACTGATCCGGACGCTGTTCAAATCATGAAGGACTATATGGCGAACGGGCGTTTCAGTCGCGGCGTGACCCAGGTGCTGGCCGATGCCTCGTTGGTGTTTATCGGCAACCTAAATCAGCCGGTGGAGAGCCTTGTCCAGAACTCTGTGACGGACCTCTTTCAACCCCTTCCCAGAGAGTTCGACCTGGCTCTTCTCGACCGGATGCATTTCTATCTGCCTGGCTGGGAGGTCCCAAAGAATTCGAAAGACATGCTGACGGTCCACTACGGGTTTGTCACGGACTATGTGGCCGAGGCATTTCGGGCATTGAGAAAGCAGAACCGATTCGATGAAGCCGAACGGGTGTTCAGGTTCGGGTCCCACGTTGAGGGTAGGGATGCAACGGCAGCGAAGAAGACCGTCAGCGGACTGTTGAAGATCCTCCACCCGGGCGGCGGATGGACGAAGGAGGAACTCACGGAGTACGTCGAACTCGCCCTCGAGGGCCGCCGGCGGGTAAAGGAGCAGTTAAAGAAGCGGGGCTCGTTCGAGTTCTACAAGACCAGCTTCTCCTACATCGATCTGGAAAGCGAGACGGAACGCTCGGTGGGAGTACCCGAGCAAGGAGGGGCGGGCGTCATCTCGCAAGACCCCTTGCCGCCCGGCACCATCTACACGGCCGCGGTCGACTCAGAAGCAAAAGTCGCTCTATTCCGCATCGAAGTGACGTTGACCGCCGGCACAGGCAAGCTGCGGACGCCGACAGGTTTGGAGAGATCTCTCAAAGAATCGCTGAACCGGGCTTTCAGCTACCTCCAGAACGTAAAGGACAAGCTCGGTCTCGGACAGACGTTGGCCCAGAAGGATATCTACGCCGAAGCGGTCGACCTCTCCGGAGGCCGGATTGAGTGCGCCTGCGGAGTTGCATTCTTCGCCGCAATCATCTCGGCCGTCCGGAACCGGCAAGTTCAGGCCGGGACGGTGATCCTCGGCGACCTGACTATCCAAGGGAACATTAAAGGTCCCGCGTCGATAACGGAACCTTTGCAGTTGGCCTTAGAGGCCGGGGCGTTGCGGGCCCTTGTCCCTGTTTCCAATAAGACGCAATTCGCCGGTCTGCCGGAGGACGTTATCGAGCGACTCGATGTCGTCTTTTACGGCGATGTTGACCGCGCAGTTCTCAAGACCTTGGAGATGTGATAGATGAAGGAGCGCCAACGTAGACCGACGGCAATCGACTTATTCTGCGGCTGTGGCGGACTGACCGTCGGGCTGAAGCGGGCCGGCTTTCAGGTGCTGGCCGCTGTTGACATCGATCCCCTGTCCGTGAGGACCTATCGCGCCAACCATCGTGAAGTAGACGTACGCGAAGAAGACATCAGAAAACTGGATCCGCTCGATCTGCTGAAAAAGGTCCGCCTTAAAAAGGGCGAGCTCGATCTTCTGGCTGGGTGTCCTCCCTGTCAAGGGTTCTCGACCCTGCGCACGTTGAACGGCGCGGTCCGTGTGCGGGATCCCAGGAACAACTTGCTGTTGGAGTTTCAGCGATTTGTCGAGGTCCTTCGTCCGCGTGCCGTGATGATGGAGAATGTGCCCGGCTTGGCGGAGGACAAGCGCTTCACGGCGTTCTGCAAGAAAATGAAGGAGTTGGGGTACATCGGCGACCACCGCATCCTCGATGCAGCAGAATATGGAGTGCCGCAGAGGCGGCGCCGACTGATTTATTTGGCCGGATTCGGAATTGAGATTCCGTTCGCCCAGGGCGGGCGCGCGCGGAAAACGGTGCGACAGGCCATAGGCGGCCTGCCAAAGGCCGGCGCAAGCGGCGATGCCGTTCACGATATGGCCGAAAACCGTTCGCCGAGAATACGAGAGATGATTCGCCGGATTCCAAAGAACGGCGGAAGCCGGACAGACCTGCCGGAGGAATACCAACTCGACTGTCATGCCAGGTGCAACGGCTTCTACGACATCTACGGACGCATGGCCTGGGACGAAGTGGCGCCCACAATCACCAGCGGGTGCTTCAATCCATCCAAAGGGCGCTTCTTACACCCAAAGGAGAACCGCGCGATTACGATGCGCGAGGCCGCTCTTCTTCAGGGCTTTCCGCGCTGGTACAAGTTCCCGGTCGTGACCAGCAAGGAGGCAATCGCGTTGATGATTGGCAATGCCCTGCCGCCGCCGTTTATCGCCGCCCATGGCAGAAGCATCCGGCGTGTCGTGCAATCCATCTCCGAGCCATCGACGCGAGACAAGAAACGAGCATGAGCATTGACCAAGTTCTTCGAAGTGCGCTGACACGGGAACAGTATGACGCCGCGGTTGATCCGGCGAGGGAGGTCCTCTGTTTGGCCTGCGCGGGATCGGGGAAGTCGAGGACACTCGCGTACCGGATCGCCAGACTTCTGACGGCAGGCGAACCGCCGGAAGGAATTGTTGCCTTCACGTTCACCGAAAAGGCGGCGGAATCCATCAAGCGGCGCGTTTCCCAGGCACTCACCACGTCCGGACTGGACCCGACCGTAATGGGTGCGATGTATATTGGCACGATTCATGCCTATTGTCAGCATGTTCTGGGTGACTTGGATGCCACCTACCGGCAGTATGACGTGCTCGACGAGAACCGCCTGAAGCTATATTTGATCTCGCGCTATTATCAACTGGGCCTGCAGAATCTTCGAGCTCGGGCACGAGGCAACAGCTACTTCGACACGATCAAGCAAGCTTCCGAGGCGTGGAAGATCGCCAACGATGAGTTGCTGGATTTCGGACGTATTGCAGCCGAGGATCCGGAGATAGGCGATCTGCTCAACCGCATTCAGACCGGCTTAAGGGCAGACCAATACATCGACTTCTCGCTGATGATCCGGGACGTGGTACAAGCGATCCGGGCCAACGCAGCAGGTGTGGAGAACGGCATAGGGCGGTTGCGTCATCTGATGGTCGATGAATACCAAGACGTCAATCCTTGCCAAGAGGAGTTAATCCGTTTACTGCACCAGCGATCCGAAAGCCTCTTCGTAGTCGGAGACGACGACCAGTCGATCTACGCTTGGCGGGGTGCTGACGTCAGCAACATACTCAGCTTTCAACAACGATATTCAGGGTGCAAAGTACATACGCTGTCGCTGAACTTCCGAAGCACACAGCCGATCGTCCAGGCATCCGACGCCTTCGTCGCCGCGATGCTGGGGCCAAGCCGGATTCCCAAGAACCCTACCGCAGTAGCTGATCGCACGCCACAGGATCTGAGGGTGCTCTGGTTCCCCGATCGAGTTAGCGAAGCAGAATGGGTGGCCGAGAGAATACGAGACCTCATAGGCACAGCCTACGCCGAGAACGGTGCCGTCCGTGGTTTGACACCGGCAGATTTCGCAATCCTGATGCGGTCAACCCGCCAAGCCGAACAGGACGGGACCCCAAGGCACGTGGCATTCACGAATGCGCTCCAGCGTCTCGGAATTCCGTTCAGTCTTGAGGCTGGCGGTGGACCTTTCGACCGCCCACAGACGGCTGTCCTCCGTGACACGTTCGAGCTGCTACGAAATACTCCGCTCGATCGCAACGCGGTACAGCAACATTTCAATGGTCGGGTGCTGCGTGCATTCCCTGACGCGGATTTCGGTGCTCTTGTGCGTGTCCTCACGGACTGGAGCCGCAACATTCATCGGCCGCAAGGAACCACGCGAATCCGGCTCTACCCGCAGCAGCTCGTGTATGACCTCTTGGATGCCTTCAACATCGCCAGATCGGGGTTCGGCGATGATGTTATGCGTGATATCGGGCTGTTCAGCCGCATGATCCTAGATGTCGAAACGGTATACATGAGCGTCGACTCTAAGCAGCGGTTCTCCGAAGTTCTCAACTTCCTGCAGAACGCCGCCGAGACCGGGTACGACGTTTCAACGGATGACGTGCTCCAGCGGCCCGACGCAGTCACGGTCTCGACTGTCCATAAAATGAAGGGACTTGAGTTCCCCTGCGTTTTTGTCGTTGACGTTGAATCCCGTAGGTTTCCGAAGCGGCGGAGCAACTACTCGGGCTGGCTGCCGCCCGGGGTCATGGCGGGAGCAATTAGCCGCGGCGCCTACCAGAGCACACCTGACGAAGAGATCAGGCTGTTCTACACGGCGATAACGCGTGCGGAAAGGTACCTTCACATCAGCGGGGCGGAGAATCTGCCACAGGCACGACAAGCTGCCAGCCGATCGCCTTATGCACTCCAGATCGTGACTCATCCTTCCGCCGTGCAAGTCGCCGCTGGTCTTCCAGCCGGGCTTTTGCAAGCCGCGCCGCGCCGCAGAATCGAAGACGCCGATTATCCCACCAGCTTTACGGAGATTAGATACTACCTGCAGTGCCCAAAGAGCTACCAGTTCCGCGAGCGTTATGGGCTTAGCCCCGTCGTGCCTGAAATGTTCGGTTACGGCCGCTCCGTTCACACGTCGATCCAGAAATTACATGAACTTCATCCCAATGCCGCGCCGTCACCGAACCAGGTGGAGCAGGCAGTCCTGCAGACCTTTCATCTCAAGCATGTGCCTCAAAGTCGTGATCCCATCAATCGTCCTGGAGCTTACGAGAACGCGAGAAAGCGCGCAGTGGAGATCGCCCAAGAGTACGTATCTTCTTTTGCCACGGACTTCCAGCGGGAGCGGCAAGTGGAGGCTGTCTTCGAGATCCCAGCCTCGAATTGTGTCATCTCCGGCTCCATCGACCTATTGCTGAAAGAGGACGAAAACGGGAACATTCTCCAAGCCGAAATCATCGATTTTAAGACCATGGAGGGTGGGGACCAGACGGACGAAAACGAGACCCTGGATTGGACCGAGCTCGCTCTGCAGGTGCAGCTTTACGCTCGGGCGGCCGAGCGCGTCTTGGGGCAGAACGCCAGAAACGGTAGTGTTCATTTCCTGAAGGACAATCAGCGAATCGAAGTGCCAATAACCCAGGAGGCGGTAGACGCGGCCCTCGCCAACGTCGAATGGGCCGTTCGAGGCATATTGCAGTCGGACTTTCCAATGCGACCGCATCCAGAGAAATGCGGTCGATGCGATTTCGGCAG
>Ga0070738_10002490_pt1 | contig 28190 bp, 27 predicted proteins | sample Coa_R2_2_FD_66446 | JGI IMG/M metagenome (GOLD analysis project Ga0070738, IMG submission 66446) | Surface soil microbial communities from Centralia Pennsylvania, which are recovering from an underground coalmine fire - Coalmine... | ecosystem: Environmental > Terrestrial > Soil > Unclassified ...
CTCCTTGTCCTCCTTGTCCTCCTTGTCCTCCTTGTCCTCCTTGTCCTCCTTGTCCTCCTTGTCCTCCTTGTCCTCCTTGTCCTCCTTGTCTCTCGAGAGATTTCCTAACTCCCTAGGGCGCTAATCTCTGAATATCCCAAGATCCGTTATCTTGGCGAGAATACAAGAAGCGATCATGAAGTCTATTGGGACGCCCCTGCCAAAATTCAAAACTGTGGGGAATGACACGATAACCACCCCAAAAGGATGGTAGTGAGACTTCGTGATTCATAAATTTTTGCTTCATCTCTTCAAACTTCATTTCCAAAATTTGCCGTGAGGAAATGATGGTGCTTTGCTGTGAACACCAGGCTCCAATTTGGCTATTCTTAGGACGACTTGCAAAATATTTAAGTGACTGGGCGGTAGAAATTTTTTCAGCAGTGCCAGTGATTTGAACTTGCCGTTCTAATGGTAACCAAAGAAAGAGGAGTGATACGTGGGGATTTTCTTGAATTTGACGGGCTTTTTTACTTTCATAATTAGTAAAAAATACAAACCCTTCCTTATCAAAGTATTTTAAAAGAACAGTACGTACTGAAGGTGCTGCTTGAGTAGATGCAGTTGCTAAAATCATAGCATTAGGTTCCAGTAAATTAGCTGCACAAGCTTCTTGAAATAAAACTTCAAACTGCTCAAAAGGGTCGTCTTTAAGGTCTTGGCGTCTAAGACCTGCTCGTGTATATTGTTGTCGTAAATCTTTAATATCCATAATTTTCTGTTAATTTAATTAAAGCCCGCAAAAGCGGGCTTTGTGAAGATAGACTTAGTATTTTATTACCTGCCTACTCCTGTCGGCATTCCTAAAATATCCTCTATTTTAGGCATCTCTTCCAAAGGAATCACACGGCCTTCATCCTCAAAACCAGTAATTTGATCAAAGTTCAAGTACTGATACAAATTCTCAGCAAAAGGATGAATTTTCTTCGCCACAATGTCCATGTATTCCTGCACAGTGGGAATTCTACCTAATAACGCACACACCGCTGCTAATTCGGCTGAACCAAGGTAAACTCGTGCCTCTTTACCCATGCGATTATTGAAGTTGCGTGTTGAAGTAGAAAACACCGTTGTTCCATCTGCAACTCGTGCCTGATTACCCATACATAAGCTACAACCAGGTATTTCTGTCCGTGCACCTGCAGCACCAAAAATGCTGTAAACACCTTCTTCTTTTAATTGGTGTTCATCCATGCGAGTTGGCGGAGATACCCACAGACGAGTCTTAACGGTTCCTGCACCTTCTAACACTTTAGCTGTTGCCCGATAATGACCAATGTTGGTCATACAAGAACCGACAAAAACTTCTTGCACGGGATCGTTGGCAACTTCCGATAATAATTTGACATTATCAGGATCATTGGGAGCAGCCACAATTGGTTCTTTGATCTCGTTCAAATCAATTTCAATAATTTCTGCATACTCTGCATTTGGATCAGCTTCCATTAAGACTGGGTTTGCTAACCACTCTTCCATCTTGGCGACACGGCGCATAATGGTACGCGAATCTTGATAACCCCGCGCTACCAAGTTTTTCAACAACGCTACGTTGGAACGCAGATATTCGGAAACTGTCTCTACACTCAATTTAATTGTGCAACCTGTACAGGATCGTTCAGCAGTAGCATCAGTCAGTTCAAAAGCTTGTTCAACTTTCAAATCTGGCAAGCCTTCTATCTCCATAATCCGCCCAGCAAAGACGTTTTTCTTGTTCTGTTTCTCAACAGTTAGTAAACCTCTTTGAATTGCTACATAGGGTATGGCATTGACAATATCTCGCAAAGTGATACCAGGTTGTAATTCCCCTTTAAAGCGGACTAAAACAGATTCTGGCATATCTAAAGGCATAGCACCTAAAGCGGCTGCAAACGCCACTAATCCGGAACCTGCAGGGAACGAAATGCCCAGAGGGAAGCGGGTGTGAGAGTCACCACCAGTTCCGACTTGATCAGGTAGCAACATCCGGTTTAACCATGAGTGGATGATCCCATCACCAGGACGTAAAGCAACACCGCCACGAGAGGCAAAAAAGTCTGGTAATTCGTGGTGGGTTTGGATGTCTACTGGTTTGGGATAAGCAGCCGTGTGACAGAAACTCTGCATAACCAAGTCAGCAGAGAACCCCAGACATGCTAGTTCTTTCAACTCGTCACGGGTCATTGGACCAGTGGTGTCTTGGGAACCAACAGTACTCATAATTGGTTCGCAAGATGTACCAGGACGTACACCAGTTAACCCACAAGCTTTCCCCACGATTTTCTGTGCTAGAGTATAGCCTTTGGCCTCCCCTTCGGTTGCCCCAGCTTGCGGGAGGGTGGGACGGATGAAGACAGTGCTGGGTTTTAAACCAAGTGCTTGACGGGTTTTGTCTGTAAGAGTACGTCCGATCAGTAGGGGAATGCGCCCGCCTGCACGGATTTCATCCAGGATCGTGTCGGGTTTTAGGGTGAATGTGGAAATAACTTCACCAGATGCGTTGGTTATTTGCCCTTTGTAGGGGTGGATAGTAATGACCATCCCAGTTTCCATCTTGCTGACATCACACTGAATGGGCAAAGCACCTGCATCCTCAGCTGTGTTGAAGAAGATGGGGGCAATAGTACCGCCCAAAATATATCCACCAGCACGTTTGTTGGGTACATAAGGAATATCATGTCCCATGTGCCACAATACGGAGTTAATGGCTGATTTACGCGAAGAACCAGTGCCTACCACATCCCCAACGTAAGCAACAGGATGCCCCAGGTTTTTTAACTCGGTAATAGTTTGTAGCGCCCCAGGCATCCGTGACTCTAACATTGCTAAAGCATGTAGGGGAATATCAGGGCGCGTGGTGGCATGAGGTGCGGGGGATAAGTCGTCAGTGTTTGTCTCGCCAGGAACTTTAAAAACAGTAACAATAATGCTTTCTGGTAAAGTGGGACGACTAGTAAACCACTCAGCTTCTGCCCAAGAGTCAATCACTCGTTTGGCGTAGGGGTTGGTTTTCGATAATTCTAAGACGTCGTGAAATGCATCGTATACCAGTAAGGTTTTGCTCAAAGCAGCTGCGGCGTATGCTGCTATGGGTTCTTTTCCCTGTCCACCCATGACTAAAGGTGTTTCGGCGGATGATGATAGGGATACAGTGGGTAATTGTAGGAGTTCGATTAAGGAATGCACATTGTAGCCCCCTACCATGGTACCTAACAATTCCACAGCCTGTATTGGTGAAATTAAGGGGCTAGTGATTTCCTCTTTGGCAATAGCAGTCAGAAATCCAGCTTTGACATAGGCGGCTGGATCAACTCCGGGGGGAACGCGATCGCGCAACAAGTACAGTAATGTCTCTTCTTCTCCCTCTGGTGCATTGTTCAGTAATTCACACAATTCAGATGTCTGTTTTGCATCTAATGGTAAAGGGGGAATTCCTAATGCAGCTCTTTGCGCAACGTGTTGGCGGTATTGTTCGAGCATCATCCTCTCCAAGTATTCAGCCACAGTTTTTTCAGCGTTAATTGTCACTTATCTAATTACAGGGAACTTAGACCTCATGAGTCTTGACAGGTAAGAAGTCCTTGGTTAGATGAAGTTTTGTGTCAGACAAGAACCTATAATTATCACTGTATAGTGCTTTAGTTAGTCAAGCTCTAGTTTGTAGAGAATTGTTTTGTATGCATCTGCTAAGTGGGGTTTCCGTCTAGTTCTAGGATAGAATATCCTGTCTGTCTGTTGCATCACTGTTTTGAAGTGTATATGCCTAAAACTTACACCGTTGAAATCAACCATCAAGGAACAATTCATACTTTGCAAGTTCCAGAAAATGAAACCATCCTCTCAGTAGCTGATGCAGCTGGTTTGGATTTGCCCAGTTCTTGCCATGCAGGTGTTTGCACAACCTGTGCTGGTCAAATTACGGAAGGATCTGTGAATCAAAGTGAAGGTATGGGTGTCAGTCCAGATTTGCAAAAACAAGGCTATGTATTGCTTTGTGTTGCTTATCCTCGTTCCGATTTGAAAATTGAGACAGAAAAAGAAGATACAGTTTATCAGTTGCAATTTGGTAAGTAAAGTTAGGAGTTAGAAATCAAATTATGACGACACATTTTATTGCTGCGGAAATTAACCTACAAGACACCCCCACAGAACTACAACAAGTCATTGAAGCAGAACTGAAAAAACAAGGCGAACCTTTACGCTGGGCAATTACATCCGTTGATGTTGAACAGCAAAAATGCACAGTTGAAGCCGTCGTAACCAACGTGGAGAGCCAGGAGTGAAGAAGGAGGACAAGGGGACAAGGGGACAAGGAGGACAAGGAGGACAAGGAGGACAAGGAGGACAAGGAGGACAAGGAGGACAAGGAGGACAAGGAGCAGAGATACTTTCTTTATCCATGCCCTATGCTCCATGCCCCACTCCCCATTCCTAACTCTTTTACAGCAATGCGTTTATATACCGCTATCTTGATTGTTCCTACTGGTATTGGGGCGGCGATTGGGGGCTATGCAGGTGATGCTTTGCCAGTTGCTAAGGCGATCGCACAGGTTTGCGATCGTCTCATTACTCATCCCAATGTTCTCAATGGTGCAAGTTTATACTGGAACTTACCTAATGCTTTCTATGTTGAAGGCTATGGACTTGACAAATTCGCTGCAGGATGCTGGGGGTTGCGTCCAGTTCATTCCAATAGAATAGGTTTAGTTCTTGACCAAGGGATTGAACCAGAGTTGAGGTTGCGGCACATACAAGCAGCAGATGCAGCTAGAGCAACCCTAGGATTATCGTTAACTGATTATGTGATTACTGATGCGCCGTTAGAAGTAGAACTACGGATGACAGCATCAGGAGTGAGTTGGGGAACAATTGGTAATCCTGATAGTTTATTACGAGCGGCAGAAGTCCTCATTCACAAGGCAAGGGCAGAGGCGATCGCTGTGGTTGCCCGGTTCCCTGATACTTTGGATGAAGTTGTCGAGCAAAACTATCGTTATGGTCAAGGAGTCGATCCCATTGCAGGTGCAGAGGCTGTGATTAGCCATTTAGTGGTGCGAACTTTTCAAATTCCTTGTGCCCATTCTCCTGCTTTGTTGCCTTTACCTGCTGATCCTAATTTATCCCCCCGTGCGGCAGCGGAAGAATTAGGCTATACTTTTTTACCAAGTGTGCTTGTAGGTTTATCCCGTGCACCCCAATTTATTTTAAAAACATCGGATGACTTCCCGGAATCTGGTGACATTTGGGCAAACCAAGTCGATGCTGTGATTTCCCCAGCAACAGCTTGTGGCAGTAGTGCCTTGCTCAGTTTAAGTCATAGGCAATGCCAAATCATTACTGTGCAAGAAAATCAGACTCAAATACGAGTTCCTCCTCAACCTTTAGGGCTAAAATCAGTACAGGTTAACTCATATTTAGAAGCAATAGGTGTATTAGTGGCACATAAAGCGGGCATAAACCCATCTGCTCTGACAACCAAAATTTCTTCTTTACATTCATTGAGTTATTAGTGATTGTTGCCACTTCTTTTTCCATTTCCTCTCTCCCTCACTCACTCCTACTAAACTCCCGTGACACAACAGCAGAAGAAGCAAGAGCCAGAAATCCCTTCCCTGACACGTACCCAAGTGTTAGTGGCGATGGGAGTCACTGCAATTATGTTGTGGCTAGTCGCCAAACTGTGGTTACGATTGGGCAGTTTTTCCGTAATGTCCTGGCACTGGCATGAAAAAGAATTGCTATTAGGAGTTGGTTTGGGATTAACAATCACTGGAATGAGTGGTTTAGCATATCAACTCTCCCCTGCTTACCGTAGAAGTGCGGATTTTTATTTAGAAATGGTGTTGACACCCTTAGTATTGCCAGACTTAATTTGGTTAGGACTTTTACCAGGCTTGAGTGAAGAATTGTTATTTCGGGGTGTCATGCTACCAGCTTTTGGATTAGGTCACTTAGCTGTTATTGTGTCGAGTGTTTGCTTTGGTGTGCTACACCTTAGTGGTGCCCAACAATGGCCTTATGTGGTTTGGGCAACCATTATCGGACTTATACTAGGATATAGCGCTCTCCTCAGTGGTAACTTGCTAGTACCAATTGTTGCTCATATTCTGACCAATTTAGTGTCTAGCTATTTGTGGAAGACTGCACAATCCTCCCAATCTTCAATCTAGTCTTTCTTGTGGTGGACGATGAAGTCAGGTAGCACGATTAGATTGTGATCAACAATTTGAGCGTTCGCGTCTAGAAATGATGCGAGGCTACGCTGAAGTTCAGGACTGTCGCCGTGAGTATTTGCTCAACTACTTCGGTGAACAATTGGACAAACCTTGTGGATTTTGTGACAACTGCAAAGCTGGTGTGACTGTGGAAGAAAACAGCAGCTACCCCTTTGAACTCAATAGCTGTGTGGTTCATACACACTTTGACAAAGGACATGTTATGCGTTACGAGGGTGACAAGGCCGTCATTCTATTTAATACGGTAGGGTACAAAACTCTCATTATAAAAGTCTAGGTTGAAAACCCCGTGTCTTTAGACCGGGGGACGCCAGTCACCAAAAGAAGGAAACCTTCTTGCTTCTGCTGGCTCATGAAAGCCAGCAGAAGCCTTTTAAGGCTGAGTGATGCTAGGTTTTGGTAGCTTGGAAATATATTTTCTAACCAAGTCTGACATTGAACATCCTTGCTTTTGTGCTTCTTGTTGTAATTGAGCAAATTCGTATTCAGATACTCTAATTTTCAGCATTTTTTCTCTTGACATGTACTCACGTTTGTACCTACAATTTAACGATAGAGTACAGGCTGAAAAACCGCTAGCACGTGACTATACAAACCTGGGGTGTCTCCACACGACTGGCTAGAAAGTAGTAATGCTCAGAGGGTAAGGAAAATCCTCTTGAAAAACCTAGTCGATACTTAACAAGTTGCGCGTGAACCTAGAAAAAACAAACACTTTTTAACAACGTACTATGGGGCACATAGTAACGTGGGGAAAACAGAGGAACGGAGTTCTAAGACACTCTCGACAAAGTACCTGAAAGCTTGGGGACAGATGCCCTCTAGGTCTTTTGTAACTTTAGCTCAACATTGCCCGATTCACTCCGTGGGATGTTTGGTTAAAGGTTTGCCCGTGTACCAGAGCGTGATGGGAATAGGGATACAAAGGTTTACGGCTGCTGGATGAACCAAGAATCCCCTGACTTTTCGATTAAATGAGCGACAGCGAAATTTAATCTGTCAGGGGAGTGTCAATGACCTTGCCCTTCAGCAGGGGCTGCTCAAGCAGATAGATTCTTAAATAAGACATTGCAAGCCTTTCTTGTGTAAGTTTTGCTCAATATGCTGTATTTGCTTGATACTTTCTCCTGCTACGATCCCATAAATTTCGCTATAAATTTTTCCGTATTTAATGAACTCTTGCGCCGACAAAATGATAAAGTCTTTGCGATCTAATTCTGGTTTGAGGGTCACTAGAATGGAGTCTAATGTGCCATCAATGCGGTAGTCAGTGGAATATTTAGCTACCTCCTTTCCTTGTCCTAGTAGGGTGTGGCGCTGTAAACACAGTGGGGTCGAACCATTGACCCGAAAATTCACATCAATCACATAAAGCTGTCCATTTGTGTCTTCCAATACGTCGAAGCCAACTACACCAAAATACCCTTGGTGGTGAGCATACTGACCAATAGCAGCGATCATCTCAAAGAACTTGCTCATGTCAGTTGTGCGATAGTGAATCAGTCCTCCTAAGTAATCGCCTGTTTCTGTAACGATTTGGCTTGTCGTGCCAATCAGTGTTATGTCTCCCGTTTTGTTGATATAAAATTGCACACAGTAGTTCTGCACCACATTGAAGACAAACTCTGAGACAACTATCGTCTCCAGCAGTTTAATTTCAAGATATTTCCTTAGTTCTTCAAGGCAATAGTTCAGATCACTAGTACTTTTGATGATATAAGTGCCTTCTCCTGAAAGTCCGTGGGACGTTTTGATTAAGTATGGAAATTGCTCTGGTAACTGAATATTTTCGAGATTAATCTCCAAAAGATTGTGGCTTGAGTATGTCGGACATTGTACACCCAAAGAGGCTAGCGTTGCTTTGCTAAGCAAATGGTAGTGAGTGTCTGAAGGAATGGCATGTTTTTCTCTTTTGAGATGATCAAAGGGAAATAGAGTGATGAGTTTGTCAAAGCGATCGCTCTGGTTGATCTCATCCAAATAAATCGAACAGTGTATCATCTCCACATTGGTATAGCTAAAACCAAAATGCTCTCGCCAATAGTCAATCAACAATTTTGGTGGCCGAGTAATGATAATTCCTGGAATAGCATCGCCTAAAATAGACAGGTTTTTCCAAGGTTCCTTCTGGCAAATCTTGTGGAAGGGGGTTTTGGTTGCTTCACTACTGCCATCTTGAAGAAAGTATTTTTTCGTGTTGGGGTAAGCAGCCCAGCAAGCAGTTGCAGGGTAATTTAGGATGAACCCATAACGGGCGTCTGTAATGTCTTGAGCAAACAGTGATGAGAAAGAACCCCCTTCAAAGTAAGGAAAGTCATGTGTTGATCTCATAAAACAATACAAGCCTAAGGTTGAGTTTGTGCTGCAAGAGCGATCGCCATCGGTAAAATTCGATGTTCTTGAATTTGAATTCTGTTGTGAAGCGTTTCTGGTGTGTCATCAGGCAGCACAGGCACTGCTGCTTGCATCAAAATGGGACCACTGTCAACCTCTAAACGTACTAGATGCACTGTACAACCAGTAATTTTTACTCCAGCAGTAAGAGCTTGTTCTACGGCACGAACTCCCTTAAAACTAGGTAATAGACTGGGATGAATATTGATAATCTGATTAGGAAAGGCATCTATCAAGACAGACGTTATCTGCCGCATCCAACCTGCCATGATCACCCATCCAACATTATACTGTCGCAAAGTCTGCAAAATTTGCCTATCAAAATCATCACGACTTGTGTAGTCGCGGTGATTCAACAACACCGCTGGAATTCCCCAATCAGCTGCTCTGATAGCAGCATAAGCATTTGGATTGTTGTAAATTAAAACTTGAATCTGGGCAGACAATTCACCACTTTTAATTGCTTGAGCGATCGCTTCAAAATTACTGCCATTACCAGAAGCCATGATTCCCAGTTTTAAAGGCTGAGTTCCAGAAAAAGTGTGATGAAGAATGTTAGGAGAGATGAGGCTGGAGGTAGAATCAGGGCAAAGCGTCATGATAGCACAAAGGGTGAATTGTAGATGCCAAAATATTATGGTAAATCTTGGCTGGATAATGATACTGTTGCTGCTGGTATTTTTCTGACTCCAGCATTAATTTTGCTGGGCATCTTTGTAATTTGGCCCATTGCCTATTTATTTTACCTAAGCTTCACTGCTGGTAGTTTCACATTAACCGGGACTCACTGGGTTGGCTGGAAAAATTATTGGCGGTTGTTACAGAACCCTGATTTTTTGCAGGTTATTGGCAACACCGTGTACTTTACTGTTGCTACTGTCATTCCCAGTATCATTGTTGCTTTAGCAATAGCGGTGCTATTAAATCGTACAGTTGCCTTGCAAGGTATACTGCGAACTGCCTATTTCTTGCCCTCAATTACCTCTGTTGTCGCGGCTGGTTTGGGATTTCGTTGGTTGTTTCAAACACAAGGCCCAATAAATGCACTTCTAAATATATTTGGTATTCCATCAGTTTCCTGGCTGGGAGACACATTTTGGGCAATGCCAGTTTTAATTATCATGAGTGTTTGGAAACAACTAGGTTTCAACATGGTTGTGTTTTTAGCAGGGTTACAAGCAATTCCCTCTAGTCGTTATGAAGCAGCAGAACTAGATGGAGCCAATGCTTGGCAACAATTTTGGTATATTACCCTGCCTGGATTGCGACCCACTTTAGTCTTTGCAATCATTACCACTGTTATTTTTACATTGCGGAGTTTTGAGCAAGTTTACGTCATTACAGGCGGTGGACCGTTAAATTCTACTAACTTGCTAGTTTACTACATTTATCAAGAGGCTTTTGGTCAATTTGATTTTGGTTACGCAGCAGCAGCAGCAACAGTACTTTTAGCTATAGCTTTGATATTGGTGTATCTACAGTTAAGAACTTGGGGTGAAGAAAGATAAAGCCCCGATGACAAGTAAACATCTATAAGGCTTCCTAGATAAGTTGTAAAAATTAAAAGTCTATAATCCCGGTTTCTTGAAGAAACCGAGATTCTCATTTCTCACAAATGATTTAAGATTGCTATATAAGAATTCCTATTGGATTCCTAATATCAGGCGGATAAACTGAGAAATTTATGGTAGTAATAACCATATTATTATGATACTTTCCTGACTTTACTCAACATTTTTTGACAGAAAAGATAATACAAAGCCCGTAATCTAGGTATATTGCAGGTTTTTGACCAATTTTTTGTATTTTTTCCTGATTTTGTTAGATATATAATCTCAATTTGGGGTGTAATCTCAAAATACAGTAATTATTAGGATTTGCATCAAAGACATTTTACACCCTTGCGTTAAAGGTGAATATCATGAGAAATCATGCGAATGGACAGGATTTAATTTTAAGTCAAATCACAGATAAATACTCTCAACAAAGAGATTTTAGTGGATGTGATTTGAGTGGAATCGACCTCAGAGGAGTTGATTTGAGTGGCATTAACTTAATAGGAGCAGATTTACGCTATGCAAATCTAAGTGGATCTGTTCTTTTGGGTTCAAACCTAAGTAGTGCCAATTTAATGCACGCTAATTTACAGGAAGCTTGTTTGTGTGATGCTTCCTTGTGTGAAGCAAATTTAATTGATGCTGATTTAAAAGGTGCTAATTTATGTGGGGCTTTTTTATGGCGAGTGAAGTTGAGTAGAAGTAAACTATGGGCTGCTTCTCTATGTGGTGCTGATTTGAGGGAAGCAGATCTGAGTGATGCACAACTCATCGAAGCTTCTCTAATTGAAGCTAACTTAGTCAGAGCAAACCTTACAGGAGCAAAACTATGTGGAGCAATGCTACTAGAGGCTAATTTACATCAAGCTAACTTAACTAGTACAGACCTTACATGGTCAAACCTAAGTAAGGCAAATTTAACTGAAGCGAACCTTTGGCAGGCAAAATTAATTTTTACAAAGCAACAAGGCACTATCATGCCTGATGGCACGATTCATCAAGATGAGGTGTTTTTTTGTGAATAAAAGGCGACAAGGGAAGGGGGACAAGGAGGACAAGGAGGACAAGGAGGACAAGGAGGACAAGGAGGATAAAGGGAAGATCTTAATACTATGCCCTATGACGCCATTTGCTCCACTTGGGGAGACCCCTACGTACCCGTCAATGGCTCCCCTATGCCCCATTCTCCATATACTCAAAATTCTCGCCGTGAAAAAATGAAAACAGCGATCGCCAACAGCATGGCACTATACAGTACGCCATAACCCGCATTGGTGATTAATGTTATTCCCCCAGGTAGTGCTTGCATTCCGTAAACAGCGTGATTTTTCAAATCTAGTCGTGATAAGTCTGGTAATACGAGGTATAAACCCTGAGTAAATCGTTCAATACCAGGATTGTGACTTAAACGACCAAGTTGTAGTATATCCTGGGTGATATTTCCCATTAAATACACTGAAAAAGTTAATGCTGTTGCTAATAAGGAGCTAGTGAATACTCCTAAGGTAATTGCTACAGCTGTTATCAAGGACATCTGCAACAATAAAAAAATTACGGCAATTAGAATGCTTGGTATAGGATGAGAAATTTTGCTAAATTGTAAAAACACCAAATAAATTGCTGTCATGGAGGTGATGAATACACCCAAAACAGCGACTAAACCCAAGTATTTGCCAACGATAAACTCACTACGACTAACAGGTTTTGCAATTAACATCAAAATTGTGCGGTTTTCGATTTCTTTGTTAACCAGTCCTGTACCAACAAAAACAGCAACTATTAAGCTAATTGCACTCATCGCTGCCAGACCAAAGTCTGGAAACATCTTGTCCTCTGTCGCAGCAGCAAATTCAGGTAAAAGACGGAAAGCAGCAGCGAGTATGAGAGCATAAAAACCAACAATGTAAAAGATGCGATCGCGCATCACTTCGCGAAGCACGTTTGTTGCTATTACAGAAATTCTTCCCAGATTCATAAATCATTTCACGTCGAAGAAACACAATTCATCGCGTTTAACCCTAGTTATTATTCCCTCACCCCCTCCCTCCCTAACTCCCAACTCCTAATACCATTTCACAAAATTCCGACTACCAATCCTCCTTGTCCTCCTTGTCCCCCTTGTCCTCCTTGTCCTCCTTGTCCTCCTTGTCCCCCTTCGCTTGTCCCCCTTGTCCTCCTTGTCCCTCAAATTGCCAAATGTCTGAGATTTATAACAACCTGGTATAACTCCTAACTCCTTACACCCTCTACTGCGGCGGCGGCGCACCCTGAATGAATTTAGAGACGCGATCGCATTCAATTTTTGCAACCGCAGAGGTGTTGTCGGATGTCTTTACAGTTTTGGTGGCATTATTTGTGGATGCCGTAACTTGTTTTACACGGCAAGATTTTTTGAGATAAAAGCCATTGGCATTAGCACTAGGACCAATCCAAATGCTTAATAGATCTAATTTATAATCAGTATTGATATTAGATACACGTGGTTCTACACGCCAAAGAAATCTCTCATCATATTCTGCAAGATTTGTTGCTATAACTTGTCTACCTAAATTGCCTACTCTTTGGCGTGCATTATATAACCATTGTTCTACTTCCGACCACGGTCTTTCATCTATTTGTTCTTCCACTAGCGGTACTAACTTATCTAAAATTAGAACACCGTTTTTTGGCACTTTGACTAATGGTTCAGTTCTGATAACTAAGGCACTGCGTTTACTACTATCTACTTGCACACTAGGAAATTGATCTAGCCAATTATCTACAACGAAGTAAAGTTGTAACCAGCAACTCAACACCATACAACTGCCAAGCAAAACTATAATTTTTTGGCGTTCGTTTATCTTGGGAATTTGGGTTTTAGCATCTGTACCCGTTCCTTCAAAAAACTCTGGAATAGCCGTAATAATTGCAGAAATAGTTGGCCAAAGAACTATTGTTTTTGGTGTAATGACATTTCTCTCTTGTCCAAAGGCAAAAACACTAACTAAAAACCCGGTTATTACTGCTCCCACAGGCATATTGGTATTGGGTATATACAAGGGATTGTCTGTAGTGTACCAAGCAGTACCAGCAATGAGAAATAACCAGCCACAAATTGCAATTATATCTTTTACATAACCTGTTGAAAGAGATGACATTAACCAAGAAAACAGACTCAAATAAATAAGAGTTTGCCAAGAATATGCTTTAGGCGGAACAACTACTCTTCTTATACGTGCATAAATTGCTTCAATAATCTTAAAAATACCGAATATATCTTTAAACAATAAGTTCATAAGTGTCTCCTCTAAATTCTAAAAAAGTAGATATATCATTTAATGCTCATATGTTCCTTATCTTTCCATTTACCTTTACCAAATACCATAATTCTAGAATAAACTCACCTTTACACATATGCTGAGCGAATGAAGAAAATAACAATTATCAAAGTATAGCTGAGTGAATTTGCTATCAATAAAGTAGTAACTAAATTAGTATTTTGCCATTTTGTCTTCGTATTACGGCGTGAGTTTCGGCGAATAGGCGGTAAATTTGCCTGTGGACTTTTCCCTGTTTCACTGAGTGAGATCAACAAAATTCTGAGTAAAAGATACTTAACGACAAAAGTTGCAAAGAAAATTATAAATGCCGTCAATATTATGAAAGTTTGTATATGATATGCATATTTAAGTTGATTAAAAAGAAGATAATCTATCAACTCTGATTTAAATCTAACGGGTAACAAGGGCTCCGCAAAGAAAAATACTAACCAACCAATCACACTAGAAAAAAGATTGACAGTAATTCCATAAAAAGCACTACTCTTTTTATCAAATTTAAGTCTTCTGTTCAAGACATATGCTTCAACAGGTATTGCTACCAGTAAAAATAAAAAATCAAAGAGAATGACACCAAGGGGTACAACTCTGGGAATCAGGTGGTATTCAGGCATAAATCGGTGGTCAGTAAGGTGTAACTTATGAGAGTATAGCGGTAGTCTAGAGTATGATAGGGGAAATTATCTCATTGTTCTAACATCTCTATTGTTCTAACATTTCCCTGTTTCTTTTCTTCATATATTCCCTTGGTCGGAGTGTCTGACTGAGTCAGTCAGGGGTCGAGTGTCTACCTAAAGATACAAGACTTTGGATAATATGAAAGACTGCCACGTTACAGCTTTGCGAGAGATGATCACAAGGAACGGCATCGGTATTCGGACAGCACAAGTGCGCCCCTCACGGCTTACTGGACAAATTCATGTCTATGATGGTGTAGGTAAAGGCAAGTCTCAGGCAGCTTTAGGAGTTGTTTTACGTTCAATTGGCTTGGGGATCAATACACCTAGCAATTCTAACCGTGTTTTGCTACTGCGGTTCTTAAAAGGACCAGAACGAGATTATGATGAGGACGGGGCAATAGCAGCCTTACAACGGGGGTTCCCTCATTTAATTGACCAAGTGCGCACTGGTAGAGCAGAATTTTTTGGACCAGATGAAATCACAACATTTGACCGACAAGAAGCAGCACGGGGTTGGGATGTTGCAAAAGGCGCGCTTGCTTCAGGTCTGTATTCGGTTGTCGTTTTAGACGAAATCAACCCAGTCCTAGATTTAGGACTGCTGGATGTAGATGAGGTTGTGCAAACACTAAAATCTAAGCCTCAAGAGTTGGAAATTATTGCGACTGGGCGTGCTGCGCCACAAAAGTTATTAGATATTGCAGATTTACACTCAGAGATGAAACCCCATCATCACCCGACAGCTCTAGAACAGGGAATTCAGGGTATTGAAATTTACACGGGTGCAGGTAAGGGTAAGTCTACCAGTGCTTTGGGTAAAGCATTACAAGCAATCGGCAGAGGAATCAATCATCCTGGATCTACCCGCGTACTTATTATGCAATGGCTTAAAGGTGGGAGTGGTTATACAGAAGATGCAGCGATCGCTGCCTTACAGCAGTCATATCCCGAAGTCGTCGATCATCAACGGTGTGGTCGAGATGCGATTGTCTGGCGCAACTCCCGTCAAGAATTGGATTATGTAGAAGCTGAACGGGGTTGGGAAATTGCTAAAACAGCGATCGCTGCCGGACTGTACAAAACTATTATTCTCGACGAACTTAATCCCACTGTTGATTTAGAGTTATTACCAGTTGAACCCATTGTCCAAGCCTTACTTCGCAAACCTCGCGATACTGAAATTATTATTACTGGTCGTTGTCAAAATCAGCCCACATACTTTGATCTAGCTAGCATTCACTCGGAAGTCTATTGTCACAAGCACTATGCCAATCAAGGAGTAGAACTTAAGCAAGGGGTTGATTTCTAATTAAAAATTCCTCATCCGCATGGCGGATGGGGTAGTTCATTTTGCGGTGGGTTATTCTAAAGAAGACCGCACCATAGTGTAAGCGCTATGACTGCTGTATCTTCGGTTTTTAAACCCGTTAGCAAAATACGTCTGGCACCTGGTAGCGTAGTGATTGCCAAAAGCGATTCTTAAATTCAGTTAGTTCTTACGAAACAAACACAAGCCGCTAAGATGAGTGTATCGATATCTTTCCAACCTTTATAAGTTTTTACATGACAATGGATAACAATCAGGTACTTGATCTATTGACAGGAGGAATTGCGATCGCAATTCTTTTAGGTGGCTTCCTTATGATGTTTACCACGATATTTACCACCAAGGGTAGGTAAGCATGTATAAAATCTGAGAACTTAAGAAACTATAATTTTTTTGTTACAGCAGGAGTTATACATTTTTGCTGGAAATTACCCAAGCTTTTTTTAGACGAGCACAGGGTTTTTCAACAAAATAGTAAATTGCAGTTGCAGTTATAATTGATAATCCCAATGCGAGTAATGCTTGAATAAATACCGGAAAATTCGTTGTTTTTAAAGCATTTAAGAAAATATAATGTATAAGATATAGAGAGTAAGACATTACCCCAAGAAACTTTATCCCATTTAAATTTAGAAACTGGAATAAAGAAGAATCACTATAACGAATTGCTGTAATAAATATAGGAAATAGTGCTATTCCCTGAATAGTATAACGAAACGTTTCTCGGAATTGAGGTTCCCGAGTTATTAATGTAAATACTATTGCTAATATACCTAAGGGTAACCATATTCTTAACCATTGATGGGCCGAGTACTTAACCTTATCAAGAATAGGATTTCCATATATCGCCAATATGCAACCAAATAAAATTGAGTCAATGCGTGTATCTGTTGCAACACGAGTACGAAGTTCAGAACTATGTAACCCATAGACGAGGATACACCGCCATAATAGGATAATCCCACACATGCCAAGTAGAAGCAACATTTGCTGAAAACGTGATGGCACATAGCGTCTTAGAAATATATAGAAAAAAGGAAAGACAAGGTAAAAGTGTTCCTCTACAGATAGAGACCAAAAGACCATAGTACCTGCAGGAACTCCATGCCAAGAGTTCTCAATTTGGTAGTAATTATAGAAATAAAATAACTGAGAGATGAATCCCCAAAAAGTCACTTTCTCCTGTAAAATTCCTACAGATGTCAAGATAAGTGCCATTCCTAAAACCAGATAAAAAGGTGGAAAAATACGCAGTGTACGTCTGATATAAAAATTCTTCAAATTGATATTACCTGCCTTATCAAACTCCATACGTAAAAGCGTGGTAATCAGATAGCCGCTTAGAAAGAAAAAGATAGTAACACCAAAAATTCCAGGAATAAACTCTAGTCCTACATGTTGTAAAAATATAATGAAGAAGGATATTGCCCGGATTCCGTCAAGAGATGGGATATACAAAGATTGTTTGCTTGTCATATACAACTAATAAACTCACTACCACTCAGTCATTCAAAACTTCTGCAATTCCTACAAAGCAGAGTTGAATAATTCACATTATCGATAAAAACACTCAAATTTAAATTATTAATACTAAAGTGAGGTGTTTAGTTCTCAAGAGCAAAGCAATAGTTTTGAGAGCTAAATCTTGTGTGAGTATCGTACACTTATTGAATAAACAGCACAAGAACATACTTTAAGAAAGATTTTGTTATGCTGAGATCTTCCACATTATTTGTGATAACGGCAATGAAAAAACCCCAGTATCTCGAAGAAACTGAGGGTCTGACTAGTACTTGAGAGTATCAAAAGTGTACAAGAACCTGAACAGTGTATTGAAGTACACTGCTTTTAGATGGCTTGGATAAAAGCCAGCAGTCAGGATTGAACTGACGACCTTCCGATTACAAGTCGGATGCACTACCGCTGTGCTATGCTGGCGTGGATGATGACTGGACTGCTCGACTTAAAATCTCACAACCGATTTCTAATTGTATCACACGTGAGCCAAATGTCAACTAGTCAGTGTAAATAATAAGATATCTATCTACTTTTTGCTAAAAATCCTGGTTATTGCTACATTATAGGTTTTTAGTTTAATAGTGATCTTGAAAGAAGTAAAAATGGGATAATTCAAAAATATATTTCTTAAATCCATCATTAAGGAAGTTGATAGACTCATACAATCAAAAAAGCTAACTTGAATTCTCACCTAGACATAAAAAATAGCTGGTAGCCTTTGAAAACTCTATTTTTTGAAAAGGCTGGAAGAACGAAAAGACATAATTGTTCTCTAAAGATTCAAAAAGCATGGCATCGTTGAGTGGACGAGATTTACTAAGTCTGGCGGACCTAAGTCCAAAAGAAGTTCAAGACCTCCTGCAAATGGCAACTCAGCTCAAATCACAAAAGCTGAAATTGCAGTGCAATAAAGTGTTGGGGCTTTTGTTCTCTAAAGCTTCGACTCGAACACGAGTGAGTTTTTCTGTGGCTATGTACCAACTGGGTGGACAAGTTATAGATCTCAATCCTAATGTCACTCAATTGAGCCGTGGGGAACCAGTGCAGGACACAGCAAGGGTTTTGGATCGATATTTGGACATTTTAGCAATTCGGACCTTTGCACAGCAAGAATTGGAAACTTTTGCTCATTATGCAAAAATCCCTGTCATCAATGCTCTTACAGATTTAGAGCATCCCTGTCAAGTCTTGGCTGATCTATTGACAATTAAAGAAAGCTTTGACACCTTTGCTGGTTTAACCTTAACCTACTTGGGTGATGGTAATAATGTTGCTAATTCTTTAATGCTAGGCTGTGCTTTGGTAGGAATGAATGTGAGAATTTCCACACCTATCGGATATGAGCCCAATGCTGCTGTTATCCAAACAGCACGCTCAATTGCTAATGACAAGACGGAAGTTATCCTCACACATGACCCAGAAGATGCAACAAAAGGCGCTAATGTCCTTTACACCGATGTTTGGGCGAGTATGGGTCAAGAATCAGAAGCAGATGACAGAACACCAATCTTTCAACCTTACCAAATCAATGAGCAGCTGTTGAGTCTTGCTGATCTAGAAGCAATAGTTCTGCACTGTCTACCAGCACATCGTGGTGAAGAGATCACTGATGAGGTCATTGAAGGTTCTCAGTCACGAGTGTGGGATCAAGCAGAAAATCGTATGCATATTCAAAAAGCTTTGCTGGCAAGTATTTTAGGAGCAGAGTGAGGGGATACTGGGAGTTAGGAGTTAGGTATGGGGTGCAAGGCATTGCGGCCATACTTATGAAATATTTATTCTTTAACTCTCTCAAAATTGCTCCTAAGTTTCTCAAAATATATGGAGTTTCTCAAAATATATGATGCGTGGGGTAGTTTTTTGTAGTACTAATGTTCTAGGAACATTTGTATTTACCTCCCTACGAAATTTATGGAACATCTTACTGAAGCTCAACAAGAACTTTATGAATGGCTAACAGAATACATCCGAACGCACCAGCATTCGCCTTCAATTCGCCAAATGATGCAGGCAATGAATCTAAAGTCGCCTGCACCAATTCAAAGTCGCTTAGAACATTTACGTACTAAAGGATATATAGAGTGGAGTGAAGGTAAAGCACGAACAATTCGGATTTTGGCTTCACCAAAACAAGGTGTACCAATTTTAGGTGCGATCGCTGCTGGTGGTTTAATAGAACCCTTTGCTGATACTGTAGAACAACTCGATTTTACTAACTTGTCTTTTCCCCCTCAAACGTATGCTTTGAGGGTCACTGGCGACAGCATGATTGAAGATTTGATCACAGATGGTGATTTGGTATTTCTACGCCCAGTCCCAGAACCAAATCAGTTGAAAAATGGCACGATTGTCGCCGCCAGAGTTGATGGATACGGTACCACCTTAAAACGATTCTATCGTCAAGGTGATCAGGTAACCCTTAAACCAGCCAATCCAAAATACAAGCCAATTGAAGTCAACGCCATTCAGGTGCAAGTCCAAGGTTCCCTTGTCGCTGTCTGGCGAAGTTATAACTGATACATCAAGATTGTTAATTATTAGCACGGGTGAACAACTGTTCGCCCGTGCAATTCATTCTCCTAATATGGGCGCAAGGCATTGCGCCCCCACTCCTAACTCTGTCTCAACTTTTCCCTATGTATTTAAAACAAAATTTAGTCAAGCAACAGCCAAGTTTCAATCTTAAATTACCATTTGTAGGTGAAAGTAAAGGTAGCTATCATCATAAATTATTGCCAGGATGCCCAGCTATGCCAATATCCTTACAATTGCGTGGGTATCAGCAACAAGCAGTGAATAACTGGTTTGCTAATAACGGTAGAGGTACCCTAAAAATGGCAACTGGTAGCGGGAAAACAATAACTGCTTTGGCGATCGCATGCGAACTATACAAGCAAATTAATTTACAAGTACTATTAGTCGTTTGTCCCTACCGCCATCTTGTTACCCAATGGGCGCGGGAGTGTGAAAAATTTAATTTAAAACCTATCTTAGCTTTTGAGAATTTACATACCTGGCAGAGTCAGTTGTCTATCCAACTTTACAATTTGCGTTCTGGTACCCAACAGTTTCTGACAGTGATTACTACCAACTCAACTTTAATCGGAGACGGTTTTCAATCACAACTCAAATATTTCCCAGAAAGGACTTTAATTATTGGAGACGAAGCACATAACCTAGGCTCACCTAAGCTAGAAGAAAGTTTACCACGTCTTGTGGGATTGCGACTTGCTTTGTCTGCAACACCTGAAAGATACTTTGATGAAAGTGGAACCCAATCTTTATTTGATTATTTTGGATCAGTCATTAAACCGGAGTTCACCTTAAAAGATGCCATTACTCAAGGCGCTTTAGTTCATTATCTTTATTACCCTATACTAGTAGAATTAACAGAAACAGAAAGCCGTGCTTACGCAAAATTAACCGAGAAAATTGGACGCGCACTGTTATATAGGGATAGAGACAATGTAGAATTGAATTCTTTTGATAACAATGAAGATTTAAAGCCATTATTGATGCAGCGGGCAAGGTTAATTGGGGCTGCTGAAAATAAGTTAAATGCTTTGCGCGAGTTAATGGCAACGCGTCGAGAAACTACCCATACACTTTTCTATTGTAGTGATGGTTCGCAAGAAGTAGGACAGCGTTCTAGCCTACAGCAACTCAAAGCCGTTGCTAAAATTCTGGGAGTAGAACTGGGTTATAAAGTTAGCACCTACACTGCTCAAACAACCCTGCAAGAACGAGAAGTTTTGCGTCGTCAATTTGAAAGTGGTGAATTGCAAGGGTTGGTGGCGATTCGCTGTTTAGATGAAGGAGTAGATATCCCAGCAATTCAGACTGCTGTCATTTTGGCAAGTTCCGGCAATCCTCGTCAGTTTATCCAACGGCGTGGACGTGTTTTGCGTCCAGCGCCAGGCAAAGACCGTGCCACAATATTTGACATGATTGTCTTACCACCAGATTTAGATCGGAAAACTCTAGAAGTAGAGCGCAATTTACTACGCAAAGAATTACTGAGATTTGTTGAGTTTGCCGATCTGGCTGACAATGCTGGTGAGGCGAGAATGAAATTATTATATTTACAAAAACGATACGGGTTATTGGATATCTAACACTACTTCATCAAGTATTTGTCGTACCAAGCTAAGTAGCGCTCTAGCCGATCCCGTAGATAACTTGGCTTGCTAATCTCATGGTATTGACCAGGGTAAATGATCAGTTCAGTATCAATTCTCAGGCTTTTCAGCGCTTGGTACATCTGCTCAGAGTTCAGTAGGGGAACTTCAGCATCCTGCTCACCGCATAAGAACAGAGTTGGTGTGACGATACGATCAGCATGCAGGAAAGGGAATGACAGATGCAGCCATTTGTTAAGATTTTTCCATGGTACGCCTAGCTCCTGCTCGTAATCACGGACATATGCATCGGTACCATACCCTGCTAGAATATTTGCTGCACTTGCACCACTCACCGCTGCTTTGAAACGTTTATCCCGAGCAATGGTATAGTTTGTTAGGATACCACCATAGCTCCACCCACCAATTCCAAGGCGTGATGCATCAGCGATTCCTTGTGCCACAACATAGTCAACGCCGGCAAGAATATCTTGAGCATCCTTGTTTCCCCAGTCAGCGTAGATTGCCTTTGAAAACGCTTCACCCCGCCCTGAACTACCACGTGGGTTAACACCTACAACGACGTAGCCATGAGCTGTAAAAATTTGCCAATCAAACATAAACTCGTTTCTATACTGTCCCACGGGACCCCCATGAATCTGAACGAGTGTTGGGTACTTCTTCCCTATTTGAAAATTGGGAGGCATGACGATAAATCCGTGGATTTGTGTTCCATCTTTACTTTTGAAACTGATCTCTTTGGTCGTACCCAACTTTAGTTGGGCAACTATCTCCTGGTTTTGGTGAGACAATGGACGTAGTTCACTACCTTTGAGGGTAAAAATCTCGTTAGGCTCTTGTGGTGTGGAAGAGAGAAGAGCGATTCTACTGTCACGCCCTAGATTGAAGGCGCTCACAGTCCGACGTCCTGCAACTAGCCGTTCCACTTTCCCGCCAGCGACTGGAACCTTTGCTAAGTGTACTGCTCCATCATCCTCAAGTAGAAAAAGAATCGATTTACCATCAGCTGTAAAGTATGGCTTGACTACGTTGCGATCAAGGGTTGATGTCAGTAGACGGGGCGTGCCACCAGTGGCTGGGATAACAGCAAGACGATAAACTGCATACTCAATGAGTTTCTGCGGACCACCTTGGAGATAGGCAATCAATTTTCCATCTGGACTCCAAACAGGTCTGCTATCCCAAGAGGGATCGTTGTCAGGTCCGTCAAAGGTGGTAAGTTGATGAGCTTGTGCTCCTGGTTTTGCTTCAATAACATATATATCCCAGTTATTGTGGCGATCAAAGTCGGCACCTCTTTTCGTGACAAAAGCGATGCTCTTGCTATCTGGAGACCAAGAGGGCAAATACTCATTGAAATCATCTGGTGTGAGGATATTTGCTTTTCGGGTGGCTAAGTCAAATATATAGAGGTGATCGCGGCTTTTTCCCAGATATCCTGTACCATCCTCCTTAAACTGGAAGCGATCAATCACAATCGGTGGTGGGGTCTTGTTCTCTTTGTTGTCTTCAGAGTCCTCCGGGTCTGCAGCAATTACCGCTAGTCGTTTGCTATCGGGTGACCAGACAAAATCAGAGACACCTCCCTTGAAATCTGAGATTTTTTCAGCCTCACCACCAGCAAGGTTTAGGAGCCAAATCTGAGTTCCTCCACTGTTTTGTCTGCTTGATAGAAAAGCAAGGAATTTCCCGTCTGGACTGAACCGAGGAGAGTACTCACTATCCTTGCTACTCGTCAGACGTAGGGTTCGGGAACCACTCCACGAGGTTATGTAAATATCTTTATTTTTTGTGTCATTTTTTACATCAGTATTTTCCACAGTGTAGGCAATCCAGTTTCCATCTGGGGATATTTGAGGATCGCTGACCTTGTGGAAAGTGAACTGATCGTCAAGAGTGAGTAGTCGCTTTTGGCTTGCTTGCACTCGAAAATTTGAACTGACCAAGGCAACTATGACACTGCAGACTAACGCAAATTTCCCGAACCTTCTCATGCTTTTGTATGTTGACTTAGGATGTTTACTGTGAAAATGGGGTGTGGGGAGTGAAGAACAGATTTCAGAATGCTCTACTTCATCTATTAAGGTCGCTTGAGCGCCAAGGTTAAGCCGTCAGCAATGGGCACAAGGGAGAGTGTTACTCTTTCATCCTTGTGTAACTTCTCGTTGAAGGCACGGGTAGCTTGAACTGCTGGATCTTGAACTGAAGGATCAGCAACTCGTCCAGACAACAAAACATTATCAATAGCAACTAACCCACCTGGACGCAGTAATTGCAGACATCGCTCGTAATAGGCATCATTATTCTCTTTATCTGCATCGATAAAAGCAAAGTCAAATGTCTGTGCTGCACCATCAGCTAAAAGCTGATCTAAAGTTTCTAGAGCTGGTGCTAATCGCAGATCAATTTTGTCAGTCACCCCGGCTTGTTGCCAATAACGACGAGCGATCGCTGTATATTCCTCACTTACATCACAGGCAATAATTTTGCCATCAGCAGGAAGTGCTAGAGCAATAGAGAGTGAACTGTATCCAGTAAACACCCCAATTTCAAGTGTTTTCTTTGCTCCTATCAACTGGACTAACAGTGCCATAAACTGTCCCTGCTCTGGTGCAATCTGCATAATTGCTCTGGGATGATTAGCAGTTTCTTGCCGCAGTTTCAGAAGAATTTCTGGCTCCCGTAATGAAGCAGATAGCAAGTAATCATAAAGCTGTTGATCTAAACCAAGAGTTTTTTTGAGCATAGTTAGAGTGTCGTACTGATCACAGCCTATACTATCAAAGCCATGGTTTTTATATTTGGCAGATAGAGGGACAAGGGGGACATGGAAGACATGGGGGACATGGGGGACATGGGGGACATGGGGCGATGTATTTTGGAAAAAAATTAAAGGTGGTAGCTGTGACGGTAAGGTCAATTATTATTCTCATTTTGGTGGGGCTATTAGTTGGGTGTACAAGCACTGTTCTTGCACCAACTCGCCAATTAGTGCAAAAAGCGATCGCATTTGAGCTACAGCAAACTCAACAACAATTGAACCAACAGTTGGATTTGGATTTTCGGGGGTTTAAAATCAATCACCTATCGATTACTGAGCAAAAGCCTCTGACAGTGCAGAGTTTATTAACTTTTCATGTTCAAGGAACTTATGATGTGACATTCAAGCTGCCAAAGCGCAGCTTAACACGACGTCAAAAACCGTTTGACATTTACCTACAACTTCAAAACGAAGCCAAAACTTGGCGCTTGCTACGTCCTGAAAGTAGCAGCAAGGATACTAAACAAACATGGCGCAGCTACCTTTTATATTAATTTTAAAGCTTACCAGCTAGTTGTACAAAATCTAGGCTGAGTTCTTTGTTTGTCCTACTTTTACGGGAGATCGGGCAAGATGTATTTCAACCTCTTTATCGGTTCTAGTATTGGAATTGCTGCTTTAGTGCTGCTGGTTTTTAGTGTACTTCAATGGTTCCAAATACCTGCAGGTAACTTTCTTGACTGGGTGATTGGCGGTGCAACTTTTTGGTGGTTATTGGTGATTGTTACAGTACCGTGGAATGTGTACTTTCAAGCTAAAGAAGTGTTAGCAGAAAGCGGACAATCTTCGGAAAAAGGCATTCCTGTAGATGAAAAACAACTGAACTATGTCACGGTTTTGGCAAAGCGATCGCTCTTGGTAGCCATTGGCTTACACTTAGTTTCAACAGTTGGTCTTTATATCCTTGCTGCGACTGGCGTTAGTGCTGTTGGTTACATCAGTTCTGGTGCAGCTTTATTGTTAACTATCCTACGTCCGGCCATTAGAGCATATGAGTATTTGTATGCGCGCTTGTCAATGATTAGACAAGAATTTAAATATCCTCGCGAAGATATTGTGGAACTCCGCAACCGTGTTAATACTATCGAAACAACGCTCCAAGCCTTACAAGAGCAGCTCAATCCAGAACAACCCTACTCTCTAGCAGCAAATCATCAGCTTTATACGGCAGAAACTCGCAAAGAATTAGCCCGTCTCGATGCTAATTTGGAGAACTTACGTGCCACAAATCAAACTGAACATGAATATTTAGCACGGGAAGCACGTACTGCGATCGCTCAACTTTCTACTGATGGACAATTTTTGGAGCATGTACGAGAAATTATTCGTTTCTTTAAAACAGCATAATGAGTGCTAAATAACTTACGCTTAATTGTATAACCCAAAATTATCTACCTGCGTATATTCCAGATGGGTAAATGCAATGCGAATCTTGCTGATTGAAGACGATGAAGTTTTGCTAGGGATACTGGTACAATCTCTCACGAGCCAGCACTATATCGTTGATCCCGTTGAAGATGGTCAAAGTGGCTGGGAATATTCCCAGTCTGCAAATTATGACCTGATCATTATGGATGTAGGACTTCCCAGACTTGATGGTATTACTTTATGCCAAAAGTTAAGATCTGAGGGTTGTTCTGTTCCTATCTTGCTGATCACAGCTAAAGATGCAAGCACAGACAGAATTCGTGGACTCGACGCGGGTGCAGATGACTATCTCATTAAACCACTGAATTTGGAAGAGCTACATGCACGGGTACGAGCATTATTGCGCCGTGGCGAAGTTTCTCCTACAACGGTGTTACAGGTAGGTAAATTGTGTCTAGATCCTTGTAGTTGTGAAGTGACCTTTGCCAATAAACCAGTAGCATTAACCCCCAAAGAATATAGCCTACTGGAAGTATTTTTACGGAATCCCTCACGTGTTTTTAGTCGTGGACAACTAGTTGAGCACCTGTGGACGTTTGATGATCCTCCTTTAGAGGAGAGTGTCAAGGCACATATAAAAGGACTGCGACAAAAACTGAAGAAAGCTGGAGCTGTGGACTGGATTGAGAATGTTTATGGTTTGGGGTATCGGTTGCGCGAAGGTGTGGCAGAGGAGGGAGATTGGGGGAATAGGGAAGATAAGGGAGACAAGGGAGACAAGGGAGACAAGGGAGATAAGGGAGACAAGAGGGATAAGCAGAATTTGTCTTCTATCTCTGCGGCTTTATCTATTGAGCAGCAGTTTCAGCAGGGGGTGAATGAACTTTGGCACCAGTATCGGGGGTTGATGACTCAAAGATTAGAGGCTTTGCAAATGGCCGCGATCGCAGTAAAAAAAGGAACGCTCACCCAAGAATTACGCCAAAATGCGAGGCAAGCAGCACATAAGCTGGCAGGTGTGTTGGGAATGTTTGAGCGGGAAGCAGGAACCCTGTTAGCGCGAGAGATGGAAGAAATTTTGCTCTCAGATGGAGCATTACAACCGTCGGCTGAACATAAGTTTTTAGATTTAGTGCGGGAATTAGGTGAGACGCTGAATTTAGGGGACCAAGAAGCATCTTCACCTCCAGAAACATCTCAACTACTGTTGATTGACCCTGACCCAACTTTGAGTCAAAAGTTACAAAAACTAGCAAATTTGCTTAACCTGACTTGGAAACAAGTGACAACCCTTGAATCAGCAAAAACGTGGCTTCAATCTTACTCACCGGAATTGATAGTGTTGGCGGTGGATGCTACAACACAACAGGGAGATTCCTTGGCACTCATTTCTGAAATGGCAGCACAGACACCACCCATACCAGTAGTGGTTATTGCTTCAGCTGATGGTCTACTGGATCGGGTTACAGTAGCTCGTGCAGGAGGTCAAGGGTTTTTGGTTAAGCCTGTGAGTGCAGAACGAGTTTGGGATGTAGTGACCCAACTCTGGCAACGCAACCATTCTCTAAGAGCAAACATACTGGTAGTTGATGATGACCCAATATTTCTAGCAGCCTTGCGCCCGATGTTAGAGCCTTGGGGTATCCGGATGGCAGGACTAGATAACCCCTTGCGTTTCTGGGAAGTGTTACGGTCTCAGACTCCTGACCTACTCATTTTAGATATAGACATGCCTGACATTAACGGCTTAGAACTTTGTCAGGCTGTCCGTACCGATCCCGACTGGCAAGGACTACCAATTTTATTTCTAACTGCTCGTTGCGATCAACAAACCATTCAGCAGGTATTTGCAATTGGTGCGGATGACTATGTCAGTAAACCAGTTGTGGCAGTAGAACTACTAACCAGAATCACCAATCGTCTGGAACGTACCCGTTTGCTCCAAACTCTTTCCACCAAAGACCCTATCACCAGGTTGACAAATCAACCTCAATCAAGTCGCTATCTAGAACAGTGGATTACTGAAAAATCAAACCTACCTTTCTGTCTAGCAGTGTTCAGCATCGCTGATTTGCAACAGATAAATATACAATATGGTCACGCTACGGGTAATCAAGTTTTACATCGGTGGGGTTTTTTGTTCCAGAATAATCTTCGGGGTGCAGAAGTGTTAGGCTACTGGGGAAGTGGAGAATTTGTTGTGGGGATACCTGGTTTAACGAAATCAGAAGCAAGCGATTATCTAAGCGGGATTTTAACTGCTTTGCGGATAGAAGTGTTTACAGCACCAGATAATAGTCGTTTTCAGATGATATTTGATTTTGGTATTGCTGAGTATCCAGCTAATGGACTGACTCTCCAATCTCTATATAAATTTGCTAAAGAAACTTTGAATTGATTTTGACTGTTATCTCAATAGTGGATTAAACCGAGTTGCTGAAAAAGACCTAAGGCATCCTCCTCTCCTTGTTCTTCCACTATCTTGCCTTCGACAACACGGTAAATAGTGATCCCTGTCCAGGATGCTGACTTTCCTGTGGGAGAAAGATTGAGCATTTTAATTGGTCCCAGATGAGTACCGCGGCAAGTCCAACTAATGACAACCTTTTCGGCTTCTGCAATTACCGAAGTAATAGCAAACTGCATATCAGGAAAAGCCCTATGAGCGTCAAGAATCCATAATTTAAATCCTTCCCTATCTAGGGCTTGCTGAAAAAGTAATAAAAAGCCTTTGAAGGATTGATTAGTTATTCAAGGAAGGTGAGAACATAAGTTTTTGTTAGTCAAAAGCGAGAGAAGCATAAGCATCGATAATTTTA
>Ga0070738_10002491_pt1 | contig 28185 bp, 28 predicted proteins | sample Coa_R2_2_FD_66446 | JGI IMG/M metagenome (GOLD analysis project Ga0070738, IMG submission 66446) | Surface soil microbial communities from Centralia Pennsylvania, which are recovering from an underground coalmine fire - Coalmine... | ecosystem: Environmental > Terrestrial > Soil > Unclassified ...
CAGCCGGCAGGCGGGCAACCGCATTCAGAGTCGCTTGGAACTTACGTAACCGGCTCTCACCAGCTGCTGCCATCGCGCGCTGTGATCAAACTAACGATGGTTTCCGGAACCAGCGAGCGTCCTTTGGCGATAATCAATGGGAAAACATTTGCCCCGGGCGAGACGCACAATATCAAAATCACTCAAGGAAACGTCAGCGTGACATGTGTAGAAATCCGCGGGGTTTCGGTGATGGCAAAGATCGCCGGACTGCCGCATCCAGTGGAACTGAAATTCGGAGAACCCGTGGAGCTGCAAACAACGAATTAACCTCAATGCTTAATTGTTTTGTGCAAAGAATTTTAACTCTGGGTCTGGTGTTGTGCTGTCTCGTAACCTGTGCGGCCGAACGTAAGGGTGAGATCCCTGAGGTTCGCGCCGGCACGAACACTTACCGCAAGGTCATCATTCAGGAACGAGTCGGAAACAAATTGGTGATCGCGCATAGTCTCGGGCTCAGCTCGATTGATATTACCAGCCTGGACGAAGCGACACGCGTTCGGCTTGGGGTTGCCGGTCCATTGCTGCCAACTGAGCGGATCACAGGCTTGATCCTCACTAACCAGGGTGGGAGCGGTATTGCCAAGGGTCACAGCTTGTTTCTTAACCAATCCAACAGCACATGCCGGCTGGCTTTCCAGGGACACGCGTTGATTTTCCGGTTCGAACACGCTGATGGGAACGTGGAGTTATGCTTTAATGGACCGGATAACTTGTTTGTGCATCCTGGCACCTATGAGAACGCGCAGAGCCGCAGCACCGGACCAAATCCGCGCCTGGAGATTTCAGCTGATGGGACGAGTCATGCAGGAACCGGCAAATTCGAAGTGAAAGAAGTTACGTATTTCGGAGAGAAGGTCGGGGTGTTTCGTGCGACGTTCGAATTCAAGCCGGACAATAGTTTGGGTCAAGTCACGGGCGAACTTTATTACAACGTGAAGGCGTTCTACCCAAGCGGAGTTATCGCGGGCAGCAAGCCCGCGGCGCAGACGGGGGAGCGCTATACCGCGCTCGTGGTAAATCAGGGTGGGCGATCAGACAGAAACATCTTCTGCGTGGCTCCGGAAGCGATGGCGAAAGCGAGCAAGGAATATGGTGGTGGATACCGATTCAGCTTTGTGACCGCGCAAGGGACACGGGATGTTTATTTCTTACCGCCCCCAAATGACGCGCTGCACCTCGGAAAATTTTCCGGTGCCCGTTCAGTCGGGGCCTCGGGGTTGAGCGCGCGATTTGGATTATCCCTCGATTCGGGCATGCCGAGCCGCACGTATGGTTTTGAAATCAAACACTTGCAAGAGGACGAGTTAGGAAACGTGATCGCGTTTCACGCCGCCTTTTGGCAGGAAGACCAGAGCGGTTGTCAGGGTGAGGTGTGCTTCAACTCGCCGCAGATGTATTCCACCAATGAGTTCAGAGAAGTGGCCAAGCATTTTTCCAAAGCGCTTGAAACGTCCGTGCCGGGCAAGACCTCCAAGCCCCGACGAAGCGGCACGGGTTTCTTCATCAGCGATGACGGATTCCTGATCACGAACGACCATGTAGTGAATAACGCTTCCGACGTTCAAGTGGTAACCAGTGTCGGAACATTTCGCGCCAAACTGGTTCAATCGGATGCAGGTATAGATTTGGCATTGCTAAAGGCGGAGGGAAAGTTCTGCGGCTTGCCGATTGCGGGCAGTCGCGCAGTCCGCTTGGGTGGCACAGTCGCGACCATCGGTTTCCCCAATCCTCTCTTGCAGGGTTTTGCGCCCAAGTTGGCCAAAGGGGAAATTGCGGCACTATCCGGAGCCGCTGACAACCCGCGCCATTTCCAGATTAGTGTGCCCGTGCAGCCGGGCAACTCGGGGGGCGCGTTGGTGGATGAGCGCGGGAACGTGGTGGGAGTGGTGTCGGCAAAGCTGGATGCTTCTCTGGCTTTGGCGGCGAGTGGCGTGTTACCGGAAAATGTGAATTACGCGGTGAAGAGCAGTTATCTATTGAGCTTCCTTGAAGCGGTGCCCGCAGTTTCGCCCAAACTCAAGCGGACCCTTGTGGCCGACCGGAAGTTCGAGGATGTGGTCAAAGCCGCGCAGGATGCGGCGGTAATGGTGCTGGTGTATTGATTTGTTCGGGTGATCCCCTCTTCCAGCGAACGCCGCTCATTGTGGGACGGCTCGATAAAATCGGTCAGGTGCGGAGATATTCGTATCGGAGACTTTGAAGGGCAGGGTATTTGTAAAGATTGAAAGCCAATTGGTTGAAGCCAGATTGGTAGAACGTTGAATGATATAGCCCAGCCCTGAGGGGCCCGAAACGGTAAAGCTGAAATCGCCGCTTGTCAGTTTCGGTGTTGACAGGAGGGCCCGTTGCCCGGCCACGGCAATTTGCCCAATCGCGAGCTTTACGTCGGCGAAGTTCCCGGTCGCATCATTTACTGCTCCGAAAGCCAGCCCAAAGTTATTGGCCGTGGCACCTCCCGTGACGCCGCTACCCGTGTAACCGCTCTGGCGCACTAGCCCATCAATATAGAGCGTCGCCGCCGCCGATTTGGGGTCATAGGAGAGTTGGTAAAGGTGATAAACGGCACCGGTCAAAACCAGCGGTAGGTTGGTCGAGGTGCCGAAAAACTGACCGCTCACGTACTTGGTCAGTGTAGGCAGTACGACGGTGGTATTGCTGTTGCCGTCGGTCCCGAGATCAATATCGTAGCGGAAGGAGCTGAAACCCGCCACCGTGGCATTGAGGCTAAAGAATCCATTTGTGCCCAGCGGTGGGCCTTGGGCCACGCGGGCCGTGAGCGAAAGAGTGAACCCCTGCGTGGAGATCTGACTCGCTTGGAGCGCCGTGAGTCCTGACCCTTGGCTGCTGAATGGACCCGTGCCGCCTACCATCTCGTAGTACGCCTGTTCGGCGTTATTCCCGGTGTTCTGAATCTGGAAGGCGGCTAGACCCTGATCATTGGTCAGGGCATTCGTGACAATGCCGCCGTTGTAAGGCCATATCCCAAAGCCTTGGGCTGTCGGTGGCGCGCCGGCTGCGAAGTGGGAGATAACCTGCGCCTTTGCTTCGAGGGCTGGGAGTAGCCCCATGGTAGCAACCAGCAAGGCCATGTGGAATAGCCCTGGTGCGAGCCGGGAGGTCTTCTTGGACAACTCTACGGCGTTTCGAGTGATTGCAAAACTGAATAGGTTCATTTCTGATGGTGATGGCTGGTTTTGGAGTGCCTGATCGTTATTGTGATGAACGGAGACCATGGAGAGGCCGGATGAGGAAGAAATAGGGGGTCACCGAGGCGGAATAATCCAGGAAAACGCGGCAATGTCAAGCGTGCCATCACGGAAACCGGCCCTGAGAAATAACCGCGCTCGGTCTGCTACTTTTTGGCTCGATCCAGGACCGGTTTGCGGGTTTCTCGAGCAAGTCGTCGCCCCAACTTCATCGTTTGTTCCAGGAGCGGCAGGTGAGCGAGGTCCTTCGGACGTCGGACGAATTTCTTGCTCGCGTAGATGCGCTTCAGGGGTAGAACCGCTACCGTCATTCCCAACCAATTTAGCCTTTTGGCCCGTTGGTATTCATAATGGAAGCCTCGTAACCCATGCACTTGGTAAAGGAAGTTCACTGTCGACCCATCACTCAAGTCAACCACAGTATTCGCGCGGACCTCAGCACCAAGCCTGCGGCATAGGTTTAGTACGCGAATGTATTGGCGTGACGGCAAGTCGATCCAGATATCGGTGTCGAGAGTAGTCGCGGGCACTCCCTGCAGAATAGCCCCGCTCATCCCGGCTATCTGAAACCGTATTTTCTCCTCGCCGAGCGAGTAAATAAGTCGTGCGAGCGGAGAAAGCTTTCGTGGAGGCGCCAGCGTTCGTCCGGCGTCGCGACCAGGCTTCGGGCGAAGAGGTACTTTTCTTCCTCGCTCAGACCGCGAACGCGCCGCAGCTTGGCCAACGCTCGAGCGACTTTTTTTTCCATGGTGCGACATTAGCTTGCGAAAAGCGCGGCGTCGAGGAGGAAAAAACAAACGACGGTGCGGAAAGGTTAGTCAGAAGGAGCCCGGGGTCAAATCTCGCTGGCAACCATGGATGTGAGACAGAACCTGGGAGAGTGCAGATGGCCTGCCAATCCGTCCCGCAGGGCCGGGGTCCTTCCCAGGAGAGAGGTATCCCTAGCTCCTACCCGAATCCAGCCAGTCCTATTCCAATCCAATTTTTTTGCGTTTCCGGTAGAGCGTGGCTTGATCAATTCCGAGGACCTGCGCCGCTTCGGCGAGGTTTGAAGTGCGTTCGAGGACTTTGCGAATGTGTGCTTCTTCGAGTTGTTCCATGGAAATCAACGCACCAATCTGCAGTGCGGCGCCATTTAGGTTGCCTTCGACAGGTTGGGCGCGCAATTCCACCGGGAGGTCCGCCACGGTGACCTTGTCTGCTCGTGCCATAATTACCGCGCGTTCAATGGCGTTGCGCATTTCTCGCAGGTTGCCCGGCCACGCATAGCCGCGGATGGCGGCTGAGGCTTCATCGGAAAACCCATTGAGACGCCGGCCGCAGAGAGCATTAAAGTGTTTGAAAAAATGGCAGGCAAACCGAAGGATATCCTCGTGGCGCTGCCGGAGCGGAGGCATTTCGGCCGTGATAACATTGAGACGAAAGTAAAGGTCTTCGCGAAAGGCTCCTTCAGCGGCGCGGCGTTTAAGATCCTGGCTGGTGGCGGCAATAATTCGCACCTCGGCCTGACGGATGACATTTTCACCTACCCGCTCATATTCGCGTTCCTGAAGAAGCCGCAGCAATTTGGGTTGGATTTCGATGGGCAAGTCGCCGATCTCGTCGAGGAAGAGAGTCCCACCCGAGGCTGCTTTGACTTTGCCCCAGTGGTCGCGCATCGCGCCGGTGAAGGCGCCTCGGACATGCCCGAACAGTTCGCTTTCCAGGAGTTCCTTTGAAAGGCTGGGACAGCTAACGGTGATAAACGGTTTGTTGGCCAGATGGCTTTGCTGGTGAATTGCGCGGGCCACGACACTTTTGCCTGTACCGCTTTCGCCCAGAAGCAGAATCGAAGCGGGTGTTTTGGCCGCCCGGAGCAGCGTCTCCATCACGTCTTTAACCAGCGGCGTGTTCGAATCCAACAGAATATCAGGACTCTGGGCATTGCTGTCCTTGATTTCGAGCTCCAGTCTTTCGATGTTCTGATTCAGTTGGTGAAAGCGCTGCACGCGAGCGACCACCAGGTGAAACTGTTCGCGAGTGAACGGTTTTTCCAGGAAATCGACGGCACCGCGGCGCATGGCTTCCACAGCGTTTTTGACACTGCCTTGGGCGGTAAAAATGATTACCGGCAGATTGGGCTGGCGCTTGAGAATTTGGTCCAGGATATCGAGCCCTTTTTCCGGCCCGAGATTAAGATCCAGCAGTACCGCTTCGAATTTCCCTTCCTTCAGCTGGGTGAGTCCCAACTCTCCGGAGCAAGCGGCCTCGCAATAGTGTCCTTCGCTGTCGATCAGCAAGCAGGTTGCGTCGCGGAATGTTTTATCGTCGTCGATGACCAGGAAGTCCATATGACCTATCAATAAGAGATATTTGCTCGAGGCAAGCGAAAGGCGAAGGTAGCGCCATGCCCCACGGTGCTTTCGCAAGCCAATTCACCCTGCATCGCCAGGACTAGTTTCTTAACGATGCTCAATCCGAGTCCCGTGGAGGGCTCGCCTCCGGTTGGCCGCGCCGATAGGCGGCCATAGCGGCGGAACATGCCTGCTTTGTCGGTTTCGCTGAACCCTGGACCTTCATCCTGAACCTGGCATTCCACAAACCTGGCACCCGGTGCACAGACAGTGAGGCGAATGTGCCTGCCGGGGGGAGAAAACTTGATGGCGTTGGACAAGAGATTATCGAGCACCTGGTTTAGCGCGGCGCCGTCGGCCTGCACGAGGCGGCCCTCGGGAGGAAGGACGATCTCCAGAACCAGTTGCTTGCTCTGAGCGGCAGGCTGATGCTGCTGGACGGCGCGAGCGGCCGCGTCCGATAGGTTGACCGGCTCGGACCTGAGGTTTAAGCCATGGTCAGCCGAAGCGTTGGCCAAAAACTGCTTCACGAAGGCAAGCATCTGACTGCTGGAATTTGAGATGTTCTCGGCCATCAGCCGCAGCTTCGGGTCGGTCACTGCTACGGTGCAGTCCCGAAGCAATTGAGCGCTCATGTCCATGCCGCCCAGGTGATTCTTGAGGTCATGGGCAAGGATGCCGAGCAATTCATCACGGTCCTCGGCGAGTTGCTTCAATTCGTCACGGGCTTTTTTGAGCGCCAGGTGGGTGCGGACGCGGGTCACCAATTCCGCCGGATTGAAAGGTTTCGTGATGTAGTCGACGCCGCCGCTTTCGAGCGCGCGAACGATCAGGTCTTTATCGTCCGCAGAAGACAGAAAGATAATCGGGATCTGGACCCACTCCGGGTCCTGGCGAATGCGGCGGCAGACTTCAAATCCGTCCATGTCCGGCATGAGAAGGTCGAGCAGGATAAGGTCGGGCTGCCGGACAGCTAGTCGACGGAAGGCCTGCGCTCCTCCAGTGGCCGGAAGAATTTCGAACCCAAGCTGGCCCAAGGCAGCGCCGATGACCTGGATGTTGGACTCCTGGTCGTCGATGACCAGCAGGCAGCCGGCGTTGGTTGCTGTGACGGCGGTGTCAGACATAGGCTATTGTTTCCGGGCGGCTTTCAAACCGCCCGCCAACGAGGCTTCGATTAAGCCGACCAATTCGGGAAAAACAGCGAGATGACTTTCCATTTGGCCGATCGCGTAGCCGTCGGCGAAGGTTGTGAGGGTTGCGGCGTAGGTTGCCAGCGCCGGGCAGTGAGCCGCGTGCCCAAGCGTGAACAGGCTGCGGGCGAAGGCCCGTGTTTCGTTGACCGCCAGCGTGTCGCGCAACTTCGGCCAGTGGGCGGCTTCCTGGCGCCGGAGTTCAACCGCGAGTTCCCGCCACTGCGCCGCTTGCTCAGGTAAAGGAGTGGGAAGGCCCGCCATTGTTTCGGAATTGGGCTGCTTCATTGGATTCTTGCGAGGAGCCCGCTGAAGAAACCGGGCCAATGCCAGGAAGAGCGCACGGCGCGAGAAAGGCTTGCGAATATAGCCGCTGAACTGGCTTTGTAACTCCATCTCTTCGCTCGATTCACTCGAAGCGGTAACGGCAATGACCGGCAACGACGCCAATCTCGCTTGCTTGCGAATCTCGACCAGTGTCGCGCGCCCATCCATAACCGGCATTCGAATATCGAGCAAAACGACGTCGGGCTTCGTGGTTCTCAGACATTCCAACGCTTCCCGGCCATTGCTGGCAAAGTGGACTCGGTGATGCGTGTTTTCGAAAATCCCCGCCATCAGGTCGCGATTCGTTCTGGTATCGTCCACCACCAGCACCGTCGCGGGTGCGAAGTCATTAAAGTCCACCGCTCCGCCCGGTTCGGCGTGATCTCCAACCGGCAGGCGTCCGGAGACCGGGACATTCGCAAATCGCAAGTGGAAGGCGCTGCCTCGATTGACGGCGCTGTCGACCGAAAGAGTGCCTCCCATCAATTCAGTGAGGCGTTTCACAATCGTTAGACCGATGCCGGTACCCTCCTTTTCCGCGGTCCGGCGAGAGTCGGCCTGAACGAACGGCATAAAAACTTCCTCGATTTTATCCTCTGGAATTCCGATACCGGTATCCTCTACATCAATCAAAAGTGTCCCGGTGCCATCGTTGTCCTGAGTCTGCCACGAGACTCGAGTTTTGATGCAGCCCCTCTCGGTGAATTTAATGGCATTACTAAGCAGGTTCACCAGGACCTGGCGCAATCGAAGTCGATCCAGCATTAAGGCACGGGGCAAGTCCGGTGCGAGCTCGAATTGAAGTTGCAGTGATTTCATTACCGCCTGCTGTCCGAAAACCGTTCGCAGAAATTCACACGAATCCCGCATATCGGTGGGATCGGGGTGGAGTTCCAGCTTGCCGGCTTCGAGCTTTGACAAATCGAGGATATCGTTGATGAGATGAAGCAAAGCCGAGCCGCTGTCCCGAATGGCCCGCACATATTGCGCTTGCTTGGGCGTCAATCCGTCCGGCTCCAACAGTTCGCTGAACCCGAGGATGGCGTTCATGGGACTGCGAATCTCATGGCTCATGTTGGCCAGGAAGACGCTCTTCTCGCGGACAGCTTGTTCGGCGCGAAGTTTTTCTTCCAACAATTCCCGGCGCGCGCGCTCCTGATAATAATCGATCCGGTAAAAGTACAAGGCGAACAATCCTGCCCCCACCCCAAGCAACGCGGCCATCCAGGTGATCTGCTGGAGGTGTTTTATCGACTCCCGGAACTGCTCGGCGACAACCGACGCTTCCACGCTATGCGAGAAACGACTCCACGCCATGGCCCCGGAGATGACGCTGGCGACGGTAACGATGAGCCAAAAGATGGCCAATGGTCCCATAATTACGTTTCGGAATCGGTAGATCATGCGCTTCCCCGCGTCGAGTCGAGCGCACAGGCGTCCGGCCAATGAAGGTGACGTTAACATATCATGCAAAATGCATGGCGCATAGGTGTTTTCTGGGCGCCGGTGACTTAAAAGTCAGGCGGCGCGATCAACCTTCTCTCGTCGAACCCTCTCCGTGACCACAGAAGCAGTAATCCGGGATCGCCCGGGTGCGCTCTTTGGAATTGTTGGGTCAGTTCGAGCGCGTGGCTTTCATGGCCTCTTGTGTTCACAAGATCCGCCTTAGCAAACCGAATGCCGCGGAGATAGAGATCGATCTAAGCGACTTTGCGTACACAGGTTTAGAAGGATTCGGGCCGAATCTTATCCTCGATGCTGAGAAAGACAGTCATGCAATTTGCGCGGAAAAACCGTTGGCAACATGCGCTTTGCAAGCTGAAAAACCAGGTTGCTGTCCTAGCATTGTCGCACCGTTTGAGTGCCATCGAGGCGTTTGGACAAATCAACGGGATCCCCGACCGAAACGTTCACTGGATTGACTTGATACGCCCAAACTTCGAAGTGGGTCAAGATTGCTTCGCCATAGATCGTTGCAAATGCCCCGTCCACAGCGTCCGCACCATGGGCAACCTTAACGCGGCCGATGCGGGGCACATTGTAACGCGCATCAAAGGTGAACCACTGCTGACCCAGGTAGACCTCAAAATAGGCATGAAAGTCCATGGGCGTGCCTGGATCGGTGTAGCCGATGTCGGGGAGGTGACCGGTCACATAGCGCGCTGGCAGATTGAAAGCACGGCATAAAGCGATGGCGGCATGAGCGAAGTCTCGACAGACGCCGTAACGTCGCTCGATGACCTCGGATGCAGACAAATCGGGGCGCCCGGACAGGAAGCGGTATTCAACATTATGGTGAACCCAATCGCAGATTGCTTGGACCCGTGGCAAACCATGGGTCGTTTGCCCGAAATGGTTCCAGGCAAAGTTCATCAACTTGTCCGAATCGCAATAACGACTTGGCAAAGTGTAGCGCAGGAGTTCACACGGGAGTTGCCCCACGGACAGGATTGGTCCCGTGACCTCCCGGGTATCGGGGAGTAATGAAACAGCGACTAGCGCATCATGTCGAATTTCATTGCGGCCCGGCATCAACGTGGAGCGATAAGTGATGTTTCCGTGTGAATCCTGAAACTCGTAAGAGGGCAGACCGATTCCGAACGAGAGTTGCTCTTGCAGCACAAGCACCGAGCCCTCCAGTCGGGGTTTGAGGACGAATAGCGCCGGTGTCGGCACCGTTGTTTCGTAACAGAGTGCGCAACCGATCCGCACGGTGAGGTTGAGCGGTGACCAATTCACGATTTGAGCGAGAACCTCGGCAAAGCGCAGACCAGGCGCTCGTTACCGACTAACGACCTATTCCTGAACGACGCGATAGAAACCTTGATTGCCAGTCCTTGTCGTAGAGTCAAGATAACTGCTTGTCAGGCCGTCAGCGCTATCCGGCGCTATGCCCTTCTGCAGTACGGTCCAGGGGGAGAAGACTCCCAGGGCACTCGTAAACAGAACCTGGTACGTCTTACCCGGCGCGCTATACCAGGTAAGGCCAACACCCGAAGCATTGGAGGTAACGTCTGTGATCAGAGGCCTGGTCAAGCGGACCGAAAGGTCATCAACGACCATGGTTCCGGTTACGGATGAGGCTCCACCCGAAGCAAGATTGACACGCAATTGGGTTGTCCCGGCGGGCACTGCCAAGCGTTGGTACTGCCGCTCGAAGGTGGAGTTCCCGACAGTGCCACCCCAACCCGGACTTTGGCCAGTGACGTTAAAATCCTTCCCGGCAAGCTGGTTATTACCGGCATCCAGGAACGCGAAGCTCAGGCGCATACTCCCGCCAGACACGTTGTATAACTGGAACCACTGAAGGTCGAGCGCATCGCCGACAGAAACGAGGTTAGACACGGTAAGGAAAAGGTACCACTCGCCGTAATTCGCAGCATCATTGTCGACCAGAGCCAAAGAGTGGCTCGTGCTGACTGAGTTACTTGCTGTGACCTGATCGATTGAGCTGGCGCTGCCGCCCCTCTGCCAGCCTCCCCCAGGCAAGCCAAAAAAAGGATCGTCCAATTGCAGTCCTAGCTCAAACGTTGGATTGGGGAAGAAGTTTCCGACCAGGACACTGGGAGGCACAACGTTGACTGATAAGTCGTCGATGGCCATAACCCCCGTGACGCTCGCCGAACCGCCGGAGACGAGCGAGCAGCGCATCTTAACTGAGCCGGCGGGGACGACTACCGTGCCATTGCGTTTGGTGAATGCCGAGTCCTTGAGGTTGCTTACCCATCCGGGACTGTTGGTGCCGGTGGTGACAAAGTGCGTCGTCGCGCCAACCTGTGTGCCCGTGCCATCCAGGAACAACACGCTCAGACGCATTTCGGGACCGCTAATGTTGTACATTTCAAACCACTGGATATTGAGTGTGTCACCCGAGGTGGCGTTACCACTCAGTGCCACGTCGGAATACCACTCGCCGTAACCACTGTTGCTGGTGTTGGTGTCGACCACGGCTAACGCATGGCTGGAGCTGGTATAGTTGTTTGTCGTGACTTGATCGATGGTGCTGTCCCCACCCCCGCGATTCCAATTCTCGGGTGTTCCGTCGACCCGATCCAACCCAGTGCCGAGTTCGAAGGTCGAGTTCACCCAGAAATTGCCGGGCAACAGATCTGCGTGAGGTGCGCGCGCCACCGATAAGTCGTCAATGACCATGACACCCGTGACGGTTGTCGAACCGCCCGAGACCAGCGAACAGCGCATTTTGACCGCACCCACGGGAACCGGCACGCTGGCGTTGCGCTTGGTAAACGTGGAATTCTGGATCGTGCTCACCCATCCGGGGCTGCTGGTTCCGGTCGTCACAAAATGGGTAGGATTGCCAACTTGAGCGTTGGAGCCATCCAGGAACAGTACGGTCAGGCGCATCTCCGGTGCGCTGATATTATACATTTCGTACCACTGAAGATTCAAAGCGTCGCCGGGGGCGGCATGGCCCGCAAGTGCGACATCCGAGTACCACTCGCCATAGCCGCTGCCGCTGGTGTTGGTGTCCACGACCGCCAGGGCGTGCGTCGAACTGGTGAAGTTCCCTGTAATGATTTGGTCAATCGAAGCATCGCCGCCGCCACGGTTCCAATTGGAGACGCTGCCGGTGGTTTGGTCCAGGTTACTGCCGAGCTCAAAGGAAGGATTGATCCAGAAGTTGCCCGCAAGCAGGTTCGGCACGGCGGAACGAGCCACGGATAAATCATCAAGGATCATCACACCTGTGACGGATGGTGAACCGCCCGAAACCAAAGAACAGCGCATTTTAACAGCGCCCGGTGGCACAGCCAACGACCCGTTGCGCTTGGTGAAGGTCGAATCCTCGATCGTGCTGACCCAACCGGGACTGGTTGTGCCGGTGGTAACAAAATGGGTGGGGCCTCCAACCGTGGCGCCTGTGCCATCAAGGAAGAGCACGGTCACACGCATCTCGGGCGAGTCGAGTCTGTACATTTCGTACCACTGGATATCCAAGGTGTCGCCGGGGCTGGCATGGCCGCTGAGTGGAACGTCGGAGTACCACTCACCGTAACCGCTGCTTCCGGAATTGGAATCAATTACCGCCAGGGCATGACCTGAGCTGACAAAGTTGTTGGTGATCACTTCGCAGATCGTTGGGTCACCGCCTCCTCGGTTCCAATTCGAGACAACGCCATCAGTTTGATTGAGATTGGTGCCGAGTTCGAATGAGGAATTGATCCAGAAATTGTTTGGGAGGTTGTCAGCGCGGGTCGGAACACTGGCCAGCAGCAGTGCGGCGGCACCTAGCAGCATGAGGTTCTTTTTCATAGTTGGATTTCCGTTCTTCTTATTCTTTGGCGATGCGCAGACAGAGTCGGCCATTCGGGTCGAGGCGAACGCTTGCTTCAAAAAATTGCTTTGGTGAGCACATAGCCAAGGTTTCGGTCGGGCTTTAGCTAACCCGGGGCCAAAGAGGGCACAGCTTCCCTAATGCGTTACATTAGAGAACGCTAAGGAAAATCAAATTGAGTCCGGCGCGGGGAAACTCACAGCGCGAACGTGCAAATTGCAGCCTCCCGAAGGCTTAACCGTGCATAATGCACGGTCAGCTCGAGGTTGCTCGCGCTCTCGAACTCAGCCGGGGGACGAAAGCTGGTAACCATTCCCGACGGCCTGCACTTGCTATAGCTTCCGCATTCAAGGATTGTTAAGCGAACAATGGACGTTCTGTGATGGATTTGGACCAAAGGTCGAGTCGCTCTTGGCAGGTCGGCAATTTTACGATCGCAGCAGACCGTAATCTTCTCCGATTTTATAGGTGACCAAATCAGCATGCCGACTATGGACCTGACAAAGCTGGGCTGGAACGCTGAGCTCAATGAGCAATTCACGCCCCACCGTGCCAAGGGATTGGTCCCGGCTCGTGTTGCGGTTGAGAATAAACATTTCTTCCGCGTCTGGACCGCTGAGGCGGAGCTGCTGGCGCAAGTTTCCGGCAAGTGCATGCATCAAGCCGGCCGTTCGAACGCTGAACTTCCCAAGGTCGGAGATTGGGTCGCTGTAAAACTCGTACCGAAAGAGCAGAAGGCCATCATTCAAGCCATTCTCCCCCGCCGCACACAACTCTCCCGCAAGGTTGGCCAGGCGGCCACTGAACAAATCCTGGCGACCAATATCGACACGGCGTTCATGGTGACGGCCGCGGACGCGAGTTTCGACCCGGTTTGCCTGGAGCAGATGCTCGTCGTCGCGCATGAAAGCGGAGCGCGGCCCGTGGTGGTTCTCAATAAAATCGATTTGTGCAACGACTTTGACGCAAAAATGTCGACAACCACTCGCATCGCTGGCGGGGCGTTAATCCTCACCGCGTGCGCCATCACCGGGCGGGGAGTTAGTAAACTATCGGAATTGATCAAGCCCGGCGACACGGCCGTGTTCGTGGGCACGTCCGGGGTTGGCAAGTCGAGCTTGATTAATCGGTTATATGGAGAGGACATCCAGGCCACGATCGAAGTGCGCACGAATGACGTCAAAGGCAGGCACACGACTTCCTGGCGCGAGATGATTTTTCTCCCGCAGGGCGGCGTGGTCATCGACACACCGGGGATGAGAGAGTTCCACATCTGGATTGCGGCTGAAGGATCGAAACAAAGTTTTCCTGAAATCGAAGCGTTGTCTCCGCGCTGCCATTTTCGGAACTGCACCCATGTCAGGGAACAAAAGTGTGCGGTGCTCGAAGCGCTCGCGGCCGGCACCCTCTCGCGCCAGCGCTATGATAGTTTTCTCAAGCTCCAACTGGAAATCCGATACCTGCGCGAAGCTGAAAAGAGAGCCGCCTGGAAAGTCCGCAAGAAGAGCGACCGCGGGGGCGGCCGCCCGTCGCGGACGGAAGGGCTGATCGTCTCAATTCATTCGTGACGCTTTTTTTCAAGCAGCACTTTCTTGAGGATATAGGTTCCAGTGCTTCGGATTTGTGCGACACTGGGTTGTGAGTTCTCCATCGTGAATATTTCATCCGCTGTTTTTGATTGCAGCGCGCCGGACCTGGATTCGTGTCCGGACGAGTCACTGCCGGAGTTCGCCTTCGTTGGCCGATCGAACGTGGGCAAATCCTCGCTGCTCAACATGCTCGCGGGCGAGCAGGCGATGGCCCGAGTCTCCGCCACGCCCGGGTTTACGAAGCTGATTAACATCTTCACGATTAATAAATCCTGGCGATTGGTGGACTTGCCCGGTTACGGGTTCGCGCAGGGCGCGCGAAAGGACCGGGCCCGGTTCAACAAAGCAGTGGCTGATTACCTGCAGCATCGCGCGAACCTCTGTCTGGTCTTTGCTTTGATCCAATCCGGGTTGGAGCCGCAGGAAGTTGATCTCGAGTTTGTGAAATGGCTCGTGCGCCACTCCATGCCCTTCGTCCTGGTCTTCGCCAAGACCGACAAGGTACCTGCCGCCACGGTGCAGGCGAACATCGCGGCTTTTACCGAGCACATTTCGAGATGGTTCGAAAAACCACCGGCAGTGTTCACCTGTTCCGCAGAGACTGGACAGGGCCGGCAGGAGTTGCTCGGGGTAATCGACGAGCAATTGACGGCAATCAACGCGGCTTCGAATCAGGCGCCGGCAGCTGCCGAACCCCTCCCTCTTCAAAGGCAAGCTCGACAAGATCGGAAACGACGTCCCGACCTCAACCGCCCCTGGTGAGGCCGTGCCTCAGGTTTTAATTGGTCGCCACGACTTCGACCTCGCCCGACAACAGTTTGAGCCCATAAAAAGTCCTCCACTTTCCATGGCAATCCTGGTACGCCATGCATTGAAATCCTTCGGTCTCAACCAGGACGGGTTTGATCTCCGCGCGGGGATTTACTTTCACCTCGGGAACCTCCAGCTTCTCATTCATATCCTTAAATAACTTTTAAAACCGGGTTCCACTCGCCGTATCTTGCGATTTCCTAGCCGGTTTGTGGCTGACCCTTGTTTTGCAAAGCCGCCACGAAGGGTGCGACGTGCGACTTGCACGTTCGGGTCCGGCTTCTCCGGCATTTTGCACTGGCGACACTTACCGAATGAGGAACGTCGCGATCCCCTCCCGTTGCTTTGCCACCGGGCCGCGGGGTCGCAGACTGTTGCGGCGCGGGTGGTTGCTAAGTTCTCCAGCCGCGAGCTTGGATCGCATCCAGCGCTGTGCTTAACGCGTCGCACTACTGGCACAACAGCAGCTAAAGGACAGCAGAAGGTGCGGTCGTCCGTAAGGACAGCAGCACGCAAAGAAAACGAAAAGATAACATTATGTCACTAATCACAATCGTGGTCACTCTCATCATCGTCGGAGTATTGCTCTGGCTCGTGAACACCTACATTCCCATGGATGGGAAAATCAAAAGAATCCTCAATATTGCAGTTGTCGTAATCGTAGTTCTGTGGCTGCTGAACGCATTAGGAGTCTGGGGCCGCTTACGCGATGTTCGGGTCTCAATTGATGCGCCGGCCAGCAACAATCTGGTCGCCGAATCAGGCCTGCTGGGCAGCCCGGTGTTCCCGATCACGGCTTAGGCCGCAATGGACGGAGTTGGGGGCGAGGGCAGCTCGTCCCTGGGTTTGTGGCACACAAAAACGTTAGGATCGGTAACCTCAGGAATTCTCCTGGAGAGAACTCTGCGGTGATGTTGTGCCTGGTTGGCGACCGAGCGCTGACGTCGCACAATCGACCCATGAATCCAGCCGTCCCTTCGGGACTCATCCCACCGGCCAATAAACCCAAGGCTAAAAACCTTGGGCCATTCTCAACTGTCCCTTTCGGGACTGGACGGAAAGCAACGCCCGCGGCGGAGGATGGTTTTTGGAACGAGAACGGGGATTGGCTTTGCAAGGTCAGTTGTTTGCGCCGATCAGGCTTCTGTCCCAAAGGGACAATTGCAACTAGCCCAAGGTTTCAACCTTGGGTATGCGCTGCGAGCTGTATAAGTCCCGAAGGGACGGCTGAGGGGTTAGTCCACGGGCGCTCGTCGTGGGGATTTCACATGTAAAGTTTGGAATTCCTGCTGGAGAGAACTCTGGGTGATGTTGTGCCTGGTTGGCAACCGAGCGCTGACGTCGCACAAATCGACCCACGATTTCAGCCGTCCCTTCGGGACTCATCCCGCCGGCCGATGAACCCCAAGGTTAAAAACCCTTGGGCTATTCTCAACCGTCCCTTTCGGGACGGGACGGCGGCTACCCAACATAGCCGCGAGGCGTTTACGAGCCTCGACGACCCTCGTCGCCGGTGGAATCCGCGCGCGCTCCTGAACAAGGAGCGTTTTTTGGTTGCTGGGTTTATCGTGAACTTCAGTTGCGGGAAGATCGAGCTACGGCTCAACTTTGGCTGAGGGTGCGGTCTGACTTGGCTCTCCGGCTGCCTTGGCTTCGGGATTAGGGAAAGGCAATATGTTGAGAGGCGCATTGAAAACCGCCGGATCAAATAACTCGCCGAGAATCCTCACGTCCAATACCTGCTCCGGCAACAGGCCCAAAGTTTGGGATCCGGTGTTACTCGAGTAGTCCCAAAACCAATATCGGTTTACGCCATCGTTTGTGTCCGCTCCACGTCCGTAATCCATCGGGGCACAGACTAGATCAATCACCGCGCTGTCCGCCCGAGAATAGAATCGCAGGCAGACCTTGTGTTTTTCTTTGATGGCTTCGATAAACTGTGTGTGATTTGGTATCATAACCTGGATGCATTGAGCCGCGCTTTTCTCTCCAGCTAATACAGAGCCAATCCACCCCGCGGCGGCCTAACCTCTTGGATGGTGCTTGATTGCGGCTTCTCGGCGGCGCCTTTCGCATGGTGAAAAGAGCTCCTGCCATTGCAAGTTGCACGGCCCGCGCCCACACAACATGCGCTTTGCAAACCGCACGAGTCGCTTGAGTTTGCTCCCCATCGATTGTTGGGCTGCTCCTTCACCCATACCTCCGCCGAGATTGCTAAGGTACTTTTGTTGCCGGTAAGGAGGTTGTGGGGTTTCGAAAGACTGGATCCCATAGCTGCTTTCCCAACACGGCCCAGGGCAAGGCGCCCATGGCACACCAAACGCTTAAGGACAGAGACAAGCAACGAGCTTCCAACAGAACGGACTGAGTTACCCGCAAAATAGCTCCTGAAGTCAGAATGTCGCGGAAATGAATCGAATAGGCACAAAGTTTAAGACCGTTATGAAAAATAAAAGCATCAATTACCATACGCTGCCAGGAATCGGGGCAGTACTCCTTGGATTTGCAGTCGGGATCCTCCCAGCCCCGGACGCGGCGGCAGTTCAAGGGCCCGTAAATCTTGGAACCGCCGGCAATTTTGCCATCCTGGCAAAATCAGGAATTTCGACCATTCCGACTTCCGCGGTCACGGGGGATATTGGAGTCAGCCCAATCGACTCGACAGCCATCACTGGGTTCTCGACAACCCATGCTTTCGGCAGCCCCTTTGCGACATCGGTGCAAATTACCGGAAAGATGTACGCAGCTGACTACGCCGCTCCAACTCCCGTTAACCTGACTACGGCGATCGGGGATATGCAAACAGCTTACACGGACGCCGCAGGACGGACCACGCCCGATTTCACGGAGTTGGGTGCCGGTCAGATTGGCGGCCTGACTCTTGTCCCCGGTCTCTACAAATGGGGCACTGACGTTTTGCTGTCGACAGATGTCACCCTCAGTGGTGGCCCGAACGCCGTCTGGATCTTTCAGATAGCGGGAAAACTCATTCAGGCGAACGGCACGAAGCTCATTTTGGCGGGCGGTGCCCGGCCCGAAAACATCTTCTGGCAGTCCTTCGGCGGTGTCTCGCTGGGGACCACCGCGCACTTCGAGGGAATTGTATTGGCCGAAACCTCAATCACACTCGGCACGGGCGCATCGATCAATGGCCGGCTGTTGGCCCAGACGGCAGTCACGCTTGATTCCAATACCGTAACGGCCCCCAATACTGTGGCGGCCGCGATCACGCTCGTCTCCTCGGCCACCGTTAACGGCCAGTACGCTTACGTTTCAGGCCATTCAGTTGATGTCGGCACCCAGACCATCACCGGACCGGTCTCGGGTAACGTGCAGTTTTATCGCATCCATTCCGGCACCGCGCTTACCATTACGAAGGTCAGCCTCTCGGGAGGTAAGTTTGTAATCACCTATAAATAACATCCGCAGCAGCAAACAAGGCAGTCTAAACAATAAATTTCAGAATTATGAAAAATACAATTTTAGTTCTCACCCTTCTTTCCGTGGCCGTTTTCACCGTGGCCTGCAATAAAGAGCAGACCACCTCGGAACAGCTGGACAAAGCCCAGGCCGCAACAAAGCAGGCCGCGCAAGACATGAAGGATTACACTTACGCCCAAAAATCCGCCTTTGTCGAAACCATGCAAGGCCAGTTGGGCGCACTCAATCGTGATCTGGACCAACTCTCCGCCAAAGTCGAAGCCTCCAGCGACTCGGTCAAAGTCGAGGCGAAACCTAAACTCCAGGCCTTGCGCGACCAGACGGCTCAGCTGAACAAGCGATTGGACGAGGTCAAGAACGCCACTGAGTCCACGTGGGACAGCGTTAAAGACGGCTTCAAGAAAGCCTATGAGTCTTCAAAAGACGGGTTCACCCAGGCGCGTCAGTGGGCGAGCAACAAGGTTGCACCGTAAGACGGTCACTTTCTCCAAAAGCACAACACAACTGAAAGAAAAATACATGTTATACACAATTGCCCTTATCCTGATCATTCTTTGGCTGCTCGGCCTGGTCACCAGTTATACCATGGGCGGAGTCATCCATGTGCTGCTCGTGATCGCCTTGATCATGGTGGTGCTCAGTTTCATCTCCGGACGCAGAGGGGCTTGATTTATGACTAAACTCGTTTCTCTGGCATTGATCATTGGCGGAATCGTTCTGGTTGTCACAGGGTTTAACGCAACTCATGCCTTCGCGTCACAGGTTTCCAGGTTCTTTACTGGATCGCCCACCGACAAAGCCGTTTGGATGCTCATCGGGGGCGTTGTCGCCGCTCTGGCAGGGGTGACGATGCTCTGGCGCAATCCTAGACACAATTGAACGGCCTCAACCGGCGGCGGTCCCAGTGAACTTGTCCTCTTCGAATTGGCTCTGGTTTAAGAAACTGCTCATGTGGATGGCCGGTGTATTTTTGTTCTACACCGTTTTGGGATTTTTCATTTTGCCGCCCATCGCCAGGTCGGTCGTGATGAAGCAGTTGTCAAAGCGCCTCGACCGCCCGGTCAGCATTCAAACGGTTCGATTGAATCCCTTCATGCTCTCCGGCGGCGTCCAGGGTCTGTTGATTAAGGACAGGGATGGGACGCCGCTGGTTTCCTGGAGCGAAGTCTACTTCAATTTTCAGCTCGCCTCCCTGTTTACCCACGCCTGGGTTTTCAAGGAGGTCAAGCTGTCGCGACCCTTTTTGAATCTCCAGGTAAACGCCGATTACACGCTGAACTTCTCGGAAATCCTCAGGCGCCTCTCGCCAGACATCGGAGCGACACCCACGCGGATCGGCAAATCCCGATCGTGGCGCATCAATCGGCTGATCCTCACCGGCGGGAAAGTGGCTTTCACCGATTGCACATCCCGTGTTGCTTTCCAAAGAACCGTTTATCCTCTCGAGATGACCCTTACTCATTTCCAAACGGATTCTGATCACAAGAACGCCTTTACCTTTTCCGGCACCTCGGATGGCGGCGAACGGTTCTCATGGAATGGTTCGTTTTGTTTGGAGCCTCTCCGGTCCGAGGGAGAGATGTCAATCGAGGGCGTCGCCCTGACCACTTACGCCGCGCTGTACCAGGATTTGTTTCGCTTCACAATCAAAGACGGCGTTGCGACTCTTCATTCGAACTATCGCTACGAACGGAGCGCCACGGCCGCTGTTTTGGCCGTCACCAATACCACTTTTGAACTCAAGTCGCTGGAGTTGGTGGAAAAGGACACCGGTCGGCCTGTGCTGCAGGTTTCCAACTTTGTTGTGACCGGGGCCAGTGTGGATGCGATGGCTCGAAAGGCCGAGGCCGACACAGTGAGCATGACCGGCGGGCGGTTCGCCTTGGTCCGCAACAAGGACACTTCAGTCAATGCCATTGAATTGTTGAAGCCGGCCGACTCGGCGCCTGCCGCTCCGGGTGGGATTCTACTGCTGCTGCGCGCAATGACCAATCTGGTGGCGTTGGTATTGAACACCACCAATCTCGCCAACGGCACCATCCGCGAGTTCAGCGTCACCAACTGCGCGCTGCATCTGGAAGACCTGGTCAATGCACAACCGGTTCAACTCGATCTCGAGGAGATCTCGATTCAGGCGAAGAATCTCTCCAACCGCGCCGGCACGAATGTGACCGCCAACGGCTCCCTCCGCCTGGGCGCTAACGGAACTGCCCGCACGAGCCTCCGGGCGGGGCTTTCACCGCCCAACGCGGAAGTGGACCTGGCGTTCGATAAACTGAATCTGCTGCCGCTGGCCCCGTACCTTGAACCCTATCTGGATATTTTCGTATTAGGCAGCAAACTCGGCCTGGCAGGTACCCTCCGATTGAGGAGCACAAAAGATGAGTTACCCCAAGTTCGGTTTCAGGGTGACGCCTGGCTGGACGGGTTTTCTCTCGCCGAAGGCTCCGCCACCGAAGGCCTGCTGAAGTGGGATTCCTTGCGGCTGTCCGGCATCGAAGCGAACCTCAATCCGCCGGCGGTCTTGGTGACGCAGGCCACGTTGGATGACGCGTTTGCCCGTTTGATCATCGAGACCAACCGCACGATTAACCTGATGAGCGCATTACGCCGAGGGGGAACCAACGTGGCCTCCACCCGGCCCAACAGGGGGGCGGGGGCAGGGGCAGGGATCCAGCCGAGGCTTACTTTGGCTTCCTTGGTCCTATCCAACGCCAACCTCCATTTCATCGATCGATCGCTCCACCCAAACGTGAATGTTCTACTGGAGAAACTCAACGGGACCCTCTCTCGTATCTCCGAGGACGATCCGCAGCCGGCGGAGGTCCATCTGCAAGGCACAATTGATAAGACCGCGCGTGCCGAGATTACAGGAAAGATTAATCCGTGGGATCCAAAACATCCACTGGACGTGAAGGTCTCTCTTCAAGGCATGGACCTGCTGCCCGAGGATCCTTACTCCAGCAAGTATCTCGGGTTCCGCCTGAAGAAAGGAGAACTGAGCGCGCAGCTCAGTTATCAAATTGCCGAGCGGAAGCTTAAATCAGAGAACCGCATTACCCTGGACCAACTGAGCTTGGGGTCAAAAGTGGAGAGTCCCGATGCCACCAGGCTGCCTGTACGTTTGGCCATTGCGCTGCTCAAAGACCGTGACGGAAGGATTGTGTTGGACCTTCCGGTTAGTGGCAGCCTGGACGATCCGCAATTCAATACCGGGGAAGTGGTTTACCACGCCCTTGAGACGGTACTCGTTAAGATTGTCGCCTCACCCTTTGCCGCCCTAGGCGCGCTATTTGCAGCCAAAGGCGAGGAACTGAGTTTTCAGGAGTTTGGCCCCGGCTCGACGAACTTGCTGCCGGCCGCGATCGCAAAGTTGGATATTCTGGCTAAAGGTCTTTATGAGCGCCCGGAATTGCAGTTGGCGATCGAGGGTAGCACGGACCCGGTAACCGACCTGGCGGCCTTGCGCCTCGAGAAACTGCGCCAACAAACGCCTGTGCAAAGGCCGAATGGGCTGCCGTTCAACGCCGGGAATGATAGCGCCACCACAACGCCACCAGGTCGCCGGACGTTCTTGAAAGCCGCTCCTGATGAAAAAGGCGCCTTCGCCCTGCGGAGCCCAATGGGGTTCCGGCGTCCTGGAACCGCCGGGTCCAAATCCAGTAAAACCAACGTTGTTACTTCGGCAAGAATGTATGCCGACGATAAAGGGGCAACCGCGCTGATGCAGGTCTTCGCACCGCCGGTGAGCACCGTCGAAGATCCCGATTCCGAGCGCATGCTTTTGGAATCAGTGGCGATCGCGCCAGAAGCGCTTTCCACGCTGGCGAGCGAGCGAGCTGAAAATGTGAGAGCCTATCTTATTCAAACGGGAAAAGTGCAACCGCAAAGAATTACAGAGTCGGCCCGGGGCGAAGGTTCCAAGGGCAGCCGCGTTTACCTGTGGTTGCAATAAACGAGCCGCTTCGAGTCACCTCCCGGCATATTTCGAGGGATTCCTTATCCGGTCAAGCCGCTCGGTTTCAAATTGGTGCCGGGTGATTTGCCGCCGCCTTTCTTGCAGAGCGCGCGAAATAGTCTTAGGCAGCTGCCAGACTTGTCTGGCGAGGTTCACGATTAGCTGCCGGATGATCAGCAGGGTTTGCATAAAAATGGGGTGCCTCCGCGGCTGGACGGCGGTTATCGCGGTGCGTCGGGTTTAAGGAGGGCTCCGGAAGATGGCGAAAAGCCATGCATGTCCATCTCCATTCGGCTCCAGTTGTTAGCATAGTGTTTCGCCGTTTCCAAAGTCACATACCTTGCTTTAAAAAGCTGCATGAGATACTGGTCGAAGCTATGCATGCCCTCGTTGACCGAGGCTTCAATGTTGCTGGCCAGGAGGGCCAGGTCATTGCGCGCCACGGCGTCCTGGGTGCCGACATTGCGCTTCATGATTTCCAGGCAGGGAATCCGTTTGCCGGAGGAGCTTGGGATCAGCCGCTGGCAGATCATGGCATTGAGACTGCGCGCCAATAGCGCGCTGGCGTTCGCTTGTTCCGGCGCTGGGTAGAACTCCCGGATGCGGTCAATGGCCCGCGGCACGGAGTCGGCATGCAGCGTGGTCATCACCAAGTGGCCTGTTTCAGCGGCTTGCATCGCGGCCAGAGTGCTGTCCGCATCGCGAATCTCCCCCAGGAAGATGACCTCGGGATCCTGCCGCACGGCATTGCGGATTCCATCGGCGAAGCTGTCGGTATCGACGCCGACCTCGCGCTGTTCAAACTGGCACTTATCCTCTTCGAAAAGGTACTCGATGGGATCCTCGATGGTGATGATGCGCAATGCCAGCGTCTCGTTGAGCCGCTGCAGCAAGGCACGAACCGTCGTGCTCTTACCTTGGCCCGACGCGCCGGTCACGATGAATAGACCGCGTGGCTCTTTCACCAAATCGGCCATGGTATCCGGCAACTCCAGGTCTTGAAGTTTGAGCATGTGCTGCGGTACGACGCGGAACGAGCAGGACTGTTTGCCCTGCTGCTTGCTGAAATTCGCTCGATAGCGGATCGGCCCGCAGAGGAAGCTTAGATCCATTTCGTGTTGCTTCTCGATGCGCTCGTAGATGGAGTTCGAAAATGCCTGATGCAGCATCCTCATAATGTCATCATTGGTGGGCGCCGGGAATTGCTCTGCGGCAATTCGCTGGAGTTTACCATCCTGGCGGGTCGAGTAACGCCGGTCGGCTTGAGTATGGAGATCAGTGACCTTTCGTTCGGAAGACCAAACGAGGATCCTTCCCAGCTCGGTCGTTGGATCAACGCGTTCCATATTTCAAGGACTGAGCTTGAACCGTACCGCGTCTTTTATTCTTTGGATTGAATGCCCTTCAAGGCCTTAGAGATGCCAAAGGTCGAGGCGTGTTTCTTTCCCGCTACCTTTCGTGCAAAGCGCATTGCAAGGGTGGCATAGCTCCGCAATTTGCACGATTCCAGCAGGCGAACACACTTTGAGGTAAAGCTCGTTAGATGCGAATCGCGGTTAAACCTCAGTGACTTGGAACTTTTCAGGCGGGAAAGGTACCCCACCTGCTGGTGATAAGCGTTGGGCGTAAAGCAAAGAAACCGCAGAAAATGTAACGACATAATGCCAGACCTTTCGTTCTTAACTAAAGTGGTTCCAGCAATGGTGGTGCTGATCATCCTGTTGGCAGTCATCGTGCCTCAGGCCATCCGCATTCTCCGCGAATACGAGCGCGGGGTTATTTTCCGGCTCGGCAAATTGCTGAGCGCCAAAGGGCCTGGCTTGATTCTCCTCATCCCGGCCGTGGATCGGATGGTGAAGATGGACCTGCGGGTGGTCACCATCGATGTCTCCAAGCAAGAGATCATGACCCGCGACAATGTGCCCGCAACCGTGGACGCGGTGGTTTATTTCCGGGTTGTGGACCCTATCGCCGCTGTGGTCAAGGTAGAGAACTTCTGGAAGGCCACTTCACTCATCGCACAGACCACCCTGAGAAGCGTTCTCGGCCAGGCCGCGTTGGATGACTTGCTCTCGCAGCGGGACGTGATCAATCAGAAGTTGCAGGAGATTATCGACCGCCAAACCGAACCGTGGGGTATCAAGGTTACCGCCGTCGAGGTAAAGGATGTGGCGCTGCCCGACAGCATGAAACGAGCGATGGCTAAACAAGCCGAGGCTGAACGAGAGAGGCGCGCAAAGATTGTTAACGCTGAGGGTGAATTCCAAGCCGCCGAGAAGATGGTGCAGGCAGCGGCTTTGATCAGCAAGGAGCCAATCGCGCTGCAACTCCGGTTCCTCCAGACGATGCGCGAAATTTCCAGCGAGCACAACACAACCACATTCCTGCCAGTCCCCATTGATTTGTTCTCGCCGTTCCTGAAGGGAAAGACGTAGCCGGGCACGACGGCAACCATGATCTAAACGGCCTGGGAACATTCAAGCAGGCCGCGGCAGGAAGCATAAATGGCTGACCGGTTGGCCGATCCCACCATCGGACACGTACACTATTCCATTACGGGTTTGGGAAAAGCGTGCCTCGGAGTTTGCTAAATCTTCAACGGCGAGGCATGGTGGTGTTCCCTTCGGACAAATTATCACGCCGCAGGTGAAGCAATCATCAACGAAAGTTACATACCATGGGCGATAAATCCCCCAAAGCCGTGAACAAGCACGCAAGCCAGAAGAAAACCAAAGCCAGTAGCGAACAGCAAAAGAGAAACCAGGCCATCGCTGCGAAACAGGCGGCCGGCAAAAAGAAGTAATCCGTATTGGGGCCTCGGGAGCGTCAAGCGGCGGGGACGGCTCGACGCGGCGCTCGGGGCGACGGTATATGCGGGGACCAGCCGTCCCCGCGCCTTCCTCATCTGCCTTCCGCTCGGAGCCTCGACCACCTCATCGACCCCTCAGCCCAGCGAATTGAGGCAGTGGCTGAACTGCGAATTTTGCGCGATTCGATAAGGCCCCGGTTTTTGCGAGAGCAGAAGCCTTTCGCAATGACCGGCATCGCTTCGGTTCTTGCCTTGAAGCACATTGGCGCCGGCCGATTCGGGCAGGCTTCTGCTTTAGCTAAACCTTTGTCCAGTGCTGAGGCCGTCGGCGATTTTTTCCCGTCGGACGAGTGAGCGCAATGAACTCGGGCATCTCGAAACTCATTTTATCCTCGATGATTTCAGTCAGGGCAATGTCCGAGACACTCATCGTGGCGCTCTCGGCTACCAGGGGCAGGCACCTGCCTCCATGGCCGGAGTTTATCTGGCGAACACGTTGCGAAACCATGTTGATCAGAACATGGGGATTCAGGACGACTTCCAAAGCTTTTTTGACAAGAATGGGGTTCATAATTTTAGAATTCGGCAGGCATTGCTTTGATAGCGTGCCAGCCCAGTAGGATGGAGGTGGTTAGATTTAAGACGGCAGCTCAGTAATCCATGCCCGGGCTCTTAGGAACCGGGCCGGATTCTGTTTCCTTCGGGAGCTCAGTGACCAGGCATTCGGTCGTCAGTAACAGGCCCGCAATCGAGGCCGCGTTCTGCAATGCGGTGCGGGTGACCTTTTTGGGATCGACCACGCCTGCTTTAACCAGGTCTTCATAGACTCCGGTTGAAACGTTATAGCCCTCGTTGCCTTTGCGCCTTTTGACCTCCTGCACAATGACCGAACCTTCCTCGCCGGCATTCGCGGCCAGCACCCGTGTGGGAGATTCAACCGCTCGCCTGACGATGTCGATTCCGATCCGTTCGTCATCGTTCTCCGGTTTGACGGTGTCCATCGCGCCCAGGCATCGCAATAGGGACACGCCGCCTCCGGGCACAATGCCCTCTTCAACCGCGGCGCGGGTTGCGTGCAAAGCATCTTCCACCCGGGCTTTCTTTTCCTTCATCTCTGTCTCGGTGGCTGCGCCAACATGGATAATGGCGACACCTCCGGCGAGCTTGGCCAGGCGTTCTTGCAGTTTCTCTTTGTCGTAATCGGAAGTGGTTTCTTCGATTTGACGCCGGATCTGGTTTACCCGGGCTTGAATCTCAGAAGTCTTGCCGCCACCTCCCACCAGGGTTGTGTTTTCCCGGTTCACAATGACGCTTTTAATGCGGCCGAGGTCTTCCAGGTTTAAGCCTTCGAGTTTGATGCCAAGGTCTTCGCTGATGAATTTACCGCCGGTAAGAATGGCGATGTCTTCACACAACGCTTTGCGGCGATCTCCAAAACCGGGAGCCTTTACCGCGCAGGCGTTGATCGTGCCACGAAGCTTGTTCACCACGAGCGTGGCCAGGGCTTCGCCGTCGATGTCTTCGGCGATGATCAAAAGCGGTTTGCCTGCCTTTGCCACCTTTTCCAGCAAGGGGAGCAAGTCCTTCAGGCCACTAATCTTTTTTTCGCAATTGAGAATATAGCAATCCTGGAGGCAGACCTCCATTGTCTCGGCATCGGTAACGAAGTACGGCGACAGGTAACCTTTATCGAACTGCATGCCCTCGACGACCTCCAGAGTGGTGTCGATCGACTTGGCCTGCTCCACGGTGATGGTTCCGTCCTTGCCGACCTTGTCCATCGCGTCGGCGATCACCCCGCCAATCTCGGGGTCCCAGTTTGAGGAAACGGTCGCGACCTGTTTGATTTCTTCTTTGTCTTTTACTTTCTTGGTGATTTTGTCGAGGTGTTCGACCGCGGCGGCAACAGCCTTGTTAATGCCCCGCTGAATCCCAATCGGATTGGCGCCGGAGGTGATGTATTTCAAGCCTTCGCGAAAAATCGACTCCGCCAAAACGGTGGCCGTAGTGGTGCCGTCACCGGCATTGTCGCTGGTTTTGCTCGCGACCTCGCGGACCATCTGGGCGCCCATGTTCTCGCAAGGGTCTTCCAGTTCGATTTCTTTGGCGACGGTGACACCGTCCTTGGTCACCGTCGGTGACCCGAATTTGCGGTCGATCACGACGTTTCGGCCCCTGGGGCCAAGAGTCGCCGCAACCGCTTTGGACAGTTTGGAAACACCTTTGAGCAGCGTCTGACGCGCGTTTTCATCGAAGCGTAATTGTTTTGCAGCCATATAAATGAGATAGGGATTGTTAAAGTGGATCTCGAACGTTGTTCGAGGTTTGGAAATTATTCGAACACAGCCAGAACGTCGTCCGAGCTAAGAATCTTGTATTCCTTGCCCTGCAACTTTACTTCCGTTCCGCCGTATCGGGAGACTAGCAGGCGGTCGCCTTTTTTCATTTCAAAGGGGACCTTCTTGCCATGCTCGTCGGTTTTCCCGGTCCCAAGAGCCACCACCCTGCTTTCCATGGGTTTTTCCTTGGCGGTGTCGGGAATAACAATGCCGCCCTTTTTAATTTCTTTGTCTTCGACGGCTTCGACGAGGATTCGATCACCGATTGGCCTGATATTTAATGTCATAATGTGCTAGTTCTAACTTCTTGACGATTCAATTGGCTCTACCCACCTTGCGCTCACTCCAAAGCTATCATGCAGGTGACCCGCCGCGAGAAAACCATCCGAACACTTCTTAGCAGGGGCGGTGCCACCCGCCGGATGTTAACAGCAAGCAGTTCGTGGTGAGCGGCTTGAGGCAAATTCTAACTTATCGGACGTTTCCTGAAGACGGCAACATCATTGCAATTTGCCTGATGCGCCATAGAACATCGTGCACTTTGCGGATCGCACAGAGCATATTCGGATCAGCGAACCGGTTCGTGTATTGAACGGGCAGTCACGCTCGGTTTTCGTGAGGCTTGCTTTGATCAGATTTATCGCATAAGGTCAATGGCATGAGGCATTTGAGTGGAGAACACTCAAGTTTGGATCAGCGAACGGCCGTTCGTGGATCCAATGGTTAGCCCTGTGCAACCAGTGAACGCAGCACAGCCTCCTGACTACCTATTGGGAAAGACCAAGCGGCCGAGCCGTGCTGGTCCGGGCCGCTTGCTTAGGGACGGTAAATGGTGTGGCCAT
>Ga0070738_10002497_pt1 | contig 28087 bp, 22 predicted proteins | sample Coa_R2_2_FD_66446 | JGI IMG/M metagenome (GOLD analysis project Ga0070738, IMG submission 66446) | Surface soil microbial communities from Centralia Pennsylvania, which are recovering from an underground coalmine fire - Coalmine... | ecosystem: Environmental > Terrestrial > Soil > Unclassified ...
GCCTTCACGCCCTGGCCCCGGGGCAGGACCATCAGCGGGTTGAGGTCGAGCTCCGCCAGCCGATCCCCGGCATGGACGGCGAAATCGGACAGCGCCAGCAGCGTGGCCGCGAGGGCATCGACGTCCGCAGGCGGCGCGCCGCGAAAGCCTTGCAGCAGGACGGCGCCTTTGACTCCGCCGATCATCTCCAGCGCTTCGGCGCGGGCGATGGGGCAGCGCCGCCGGACCACGTCGCGGTACACCTCGACCGCCACGCCGCCCATGCCGAACAGCAGCATCGGCCCCATGTGCGGGTCCACGGCCACGCCGGCGATGGTCTCGACGGCGCCCGTGACCATCTCCTGGACGATCACGCTGCCGCCAACCTGGGCGTAGGCGGCTCGCACCTGCTCGGCGGATCCCAGGTTCAGCTTGACCGCTCCGGCTTCCGTCTTGTGCAGGATCTCGGGCGAGTCGGCCTTCAGCGCCACCGGAAAGCCGAGCTGCTCGGCGGCGCTCACCGCCTCCTCGGCCGAGGAGGCGCGCAGCTCCCGCGTGCCTGGCACGCGCCAATGCGCCAGCAGACGCTTGCTCTCGAACTCGGGCAGCGCTCCTCGGGCGGGCAGGCCGGCCAGCGCCTCCTGCTGGGCCGCATTCGGAGCCGTCGCCGCGCCGAAGCCTTCGGCCAGGCGCTTCTCCCGCCATTCGTGATAGCCGTGCAGGACCGTCAAGCCGTGCGCCAGCTTGTCCGAGGAGTAGAAGATGGGCATGTGGGCCGCCTTGAGGCGAGGCAGGCCGGCAGGCTCCAGGTGGTGGCCGGTCCACTGGAACAGCACGGCCTTGGAGGTCGAGTCGCGCAGCTTGATCACGCGGTCGGCGCCGTCGTCGGTGCCGGTGGTGGCGATGGCCAGCGTGCCGACCTCGGGCTCGTTCAGCAGGGCTTCGAGGATGGCCGAGTAGTCGTCGCCCGTGGTGTGGCCGCTGATGTCGGCGGGGTTGTTGCTCGAGCCGAAGTCGCCCATGATGTGGCCGATCACCCGCTTGCCTTCGGGGCTGAGCGGCGGGACCGGATGGCCCGCGGCGGCGCACATGTCGGCCGTGAGGGAGGTGATGCCGCCGGAATGGGACACCACGGCCACGCCCTTCTGGGGTGGCTTGGGTGTGTGCGCCAGCATCTGCGCCAGCTCTAGCAGCTCCGCATAGTCGCGGGCGCGGGTCACGCCGTACTGCGCGAACAGCGCTTCGTACAGGTCGTCCTGCCCGGTCATCGAGCCGGTGTGCGAGCGGGCCGCGCGGCGGCCGACTTCCGATCGGCCCAGCTTGAGCACGACGATGGGCTTGCCGCGCTCGGCGGCAAGCTGGGCGAAGGCGACGAACTTAGGGATGTTTCTCAGGCTTTCGACGAAGCCGGCGATGACCCGCGTATCGGGATCGTCCAGCATGTAGCGGCCGAAGTCGCAGAACTCCAGGTCGCCCTCGTTGCCCGTCGCCACGTAGTAGGTGAAGCCGGTGCCGGCGTCTGCCGCCTGCATCAGGAGGGCGGCCGCGGTTGCCCCGCTCTGCGAGATGAGGCCAACGTTGCCGGCCTTGGGATCGATGCGCGCGATCCCAGCGGAGGTGGCCCAGATGCGGTCCTTGATGTTTCCGAAGCCGTTGATGTTGGGGCCGGTGAAGCGCAAGCCCGACTCCCGGGCGAAGGCGCCCAGGTCCTTCTGCGCCTGCAGCAGCTCGGGCGAGTCGCGCTCGGCGAAGCCGGCCGAGATGATGGCGGCCGCGCGAACGCCCTTCTCATGCGCGTTCTGCAGCACGCCCATGACGTGCTCGTTGGGCACCACCACGCAGACGACGTCCGGCGTCTCCGGCAGGTCCGTGACCTGCGGGTAGCACTTCAGGCCGAACACCTCCTGGTGGCGGGGATTCACCGGGTAGAGCCGCACCCGATCTCGTGCGTGCAGGGCCGCCGACATAACCCGGCCGCCGTAGTGCATGCGTTCGGTAGCGCCGACCACGGCGATGGACCGCGGGTGGAGCAGGGTATGGATGCTGGCGAGCTGGCTGTCGGTCCAGAACTGCTCGGGCATGCTTCAGGCCTTGCCCAGCTCATCCAGCAGCCGCAGATCCACGAACTGCTCGGGCTTGGCGGTCTTCGCCGCCGGGATCGAAGCCGACAGGAAGTCCAGCATGTGCTGGATGCCCTCGGTGGTCGGCTGCAGGTCGGTCTGGAATTGGGTCTGCTTGACGTAGAACTCGTACGACTTGTCGAGGCTGGACTGGTCGGTGATCTTGGCCTTCTCCTTGAGGATGTTCTTGGCTGCGTCGGGCTGCTGCGCATAGGCCTGCATGCCCTGCCGGTACGCCTTCAGAAAGGGGATGAGCGCGGGCGTGAGCTCGGGGATGCGCGCCCGCGACACCACCGCGCCGACGTTCTGGTACGGCTGATCCCAGGTGTCGCGCAGGACGTGGAAGCCCGCGGCTTCGAGCTGGAACACTCCGGGCACGGCCACCGGCGCCGCCTGGATCTGACCCGAGGTCAGGGCGGCCACTAGCACGTCCTGCGTGCCCAGCACGCGCAGCTCGACCTCGCTGGGCTGGAGCCCGATGAGGCGCAGCAGGAGGCGCGTCTGATAGTCGCCGGTGCTACCCGGCCGGTCGGTGCCCCACACCTTGCCCTTCAGGTCGGCCGCGGTCTTGATCGCAGGCGCGACGACCAGCGCCTCCTGAGAGTGGTTGTACTCGGAGCCGACGTATACCAGGTCGGCGCCGCCGTTCAGGTCGGCGGTGATCACGGCCGCCGCGGCCTGCAGGATGACGTCCACGTCCTTGGCGACGATGGCCTGGACGGCGACGCTGGTGGCGATGAGCTGCGAGCTTTCCTTCACATGCTGCTGCTCGAACAAGTCCAGCGACTCGGCTAGCCAGAGCGGCGTCTGGGCCCCGGTGATGACGGGAAAGGCGACTTTGATGGAGGGCTCACCGCCCTGCGCGCCAACGGAAGGCTTGGCGGCCGCGGCCGCGCTGGCGGCCGGCTTTGGTGTGCTGGCGCTGACGCTGGGCGCAGTGGCGGACGGGGCCGGACCGGCTCCGCCGCAGGCCGCGAGCAGCATTCCGCCAGCCGAGACGGCGGCGAGCGACAGGAAGCTGCGACGCGAGATTGCTTGCGGGAGCGCCATGCAGCGCACCTCCATTGAAGGACTTGCGGCAACCTTACGGCTTCGCCGGTACCGAGTCAAACCCCGTCCATATAATGCGGCGCATGGCAGTCGAGCAGAGGTCTACGCTCGCGCCCACCAAGCTGCGCGTGGGCGTAGACATGAAGAACGACGGCCGCACGCACGACCTCACCGCCGGGCAGTGGGTGGACTGTGCGCGCTACGCCGAGGAGTGCGGATTCGAGAGCGTCTGGCTGAACGAGGACGTCGGCCACGATTCGCTGATCGTCCTGGCGCTGGCCGCGCAGGCGACCTCCAGCATCCTGATCGGGACGGCCATCATCAACGTCTTTCACCGCTCGGCCATGCAGATGGCGATGGGCATCGCCACGCTGGACGAGGTGTCCGATGGGCGGGCTCGGATCGCCATCAGCTCGGGCCATCATCCCTGGAACGACCTGTACCACGGGATTCCAATCGAGAAGCCGCTATCCCGCGTACGCGAGTACCTGGAGTTCATGGACAAGGCCCTCAGCGGCGAGCCGTTCGAGCATGAGGGGGCGGTGTTCCATGGCGTGCGGGGCCGGCTGGCGTTTCGGCCGCCGCGGCACATCCCCATCTACGTCGGCGGCACGCTGCCGGGCATGATCCAGCTGGCCGGCAGCCATGCCGATGGCCTGCTGACCAACGTGGTGCCGGCGAGCTACATCGCCGGCTTCGCGGCCGAGCACATGGCTCAGGGCGCTCGTAATGCCGGCAGGGACCCCAGCCGGCTCGAGCTGACCGCCATCGTGACCTGCTGCATCGACGACGATCCGGACCTGGCGCTGGCCAGGGCGAAAGACACCTTCCTATGGCGCCAGAGCATGAACGCCGAGCGGCTGCGCAAGACGTTCGCACCCGAGTTCCACGAGGAGCTGACCCACCTGGCCGCGCTCGCCGCTGGCGGCAAGCTCGAACAGGCCAAGCAGGAGGCCAGCCCCGAGCTCGTGACCTCGGTGATCGCCAACGGCAGCGCCGACCAGGTGTGGCGCCAGGTTGGCAAGTACTTCGAGGCCGGCTGCACCCGCGTGGTACTGGCCCCCTACCCGCGCGACGAAGCGAACGTCAAGCGCATGCTGACGGCGCTCGCGCCCTACGTCAGCTCCGCCACAACTGCGCGCGCTTAGGCGCCCTCACTTGTCATGCTGAGCGCCGAGCGAAGCATCCCCACGGCAGCCGCCAAGGGACTCTTCGCTCGACGCTCAGAGTGTGACAGGGCCTCTTCCACCAGTCCGTCGCTCAGGCTAGCCTGTGGGGACCCTCACCCTGCCCTCTCCCGCTGCGGCGGGCGGTGGATTGGAGGGCGTTAGTTGGCGTAGGGAGCGAACTGCAGGGCGAGCACTTGCGCGCCGTCGTCGCCGGCGGTGAGCTCGGGGGCGGGATCGTCCGGCGCCAGGTGGATGCACGAGCGGCGGCTGAAGGGCCGGCCTTCGTGCACCAGGCTGCCGCCAACCACCAGTAGGAAACGCCCGCCATTCAGGGCCGTGGCCTCCACGCGCGCGCTGGCGCCCGGGCCGAGCGAACACAGCTGGGCGTGGACGCCGTCGGCGGTGAGGGGAATGAGTTCTTCGACGGTTGTGGAGCGGGCGGGCGCGCGCCGGCCGACGGCCGCGTGCGCGGTGAGGGCGCGGCCGGCCTTGCGGACGAGCCTGGCCCGAGACGCCGGCATGTAGTGCGCGCCGCCGTTGCTGGTCTTGCCGCGCATCGTGTAGAACGACAGGCCGCGTTCGCCGGCGACGATCGGTCCGTAGGGCGTGTACGCGTCGGTGTAGTGGACCGTGATCGGCTCGACCGGATGCTTGCCGATGCGGCCGCCGCCCTCGAACATGATCTGGTACTGCGGCATCTCATGGAAGTGCGGCTGGATCACGTTGCCAGCCGGCCGCTCCGTCAGGAAGACCTGCGGCTGGTCCGTGACCGTCAATGGCACGTCAGGGGGGCGGAAGCCTCGCTCGCGATTGCTGCCGAAGAAAGCGCGATTGCCGATGCTCTCGCCCAGCGCCGTGGTCCAGTGGGTGTACTCGATGCCATCGCTGTCTACCCATTCCATGGGCGGTATTCTGCCAGACTCAGCGCCGCGTGCGGCCGATGACGAAGTTCCGGAACTGCTCCACGATCGGCAGGCGCGCGACCCCGGCCGGACGGATGACGTACAGCTCGTGCGGCAGCGTCGCCCCGTCCAGCGGCAGCCTGGCGAACGTGCCGTCCTCCAGCTCGCGGCGGATGGACGTCTCGAACAGGACGCCAATGCCGGTGCCCGTCCGGACGAGCTGCTTCACGCGGTCGATGTCGGTGACTGGCATCTTGCGAATGGCCGCTGCCGGCTCGCCCTGGGTCAGCACCTCCCACAGTGAGGCCCAGAACGGCAGCGCGAACGGGCCGATGAGCGTCTCGTCGCGCAGGTCCGCCGTGGCGATTGACTCCTTGCCCGCCAGCCTGGAGCCGGCGGGTGCGAAGAACACTGGGTCGTCTTCATAGAGCCGGTCGGCCAGGAGGTCCGGCGCGTGGTGGTGCAGCGGACCGATGGCCACGTCGTACCTGCCGCCGCGCAGCACGTCGCAGACCTCGCGCGCCGGGACGATATCGTGCTCGATGGCTGCCTGCGGGAAGACTTCGCCGAAACCCTCGAGGATGGCCGGGAGCACGCTGAGTCCGGCCGAGCGCGTGGACGCGACCCGCAGCGGCCCTGCGCTGCCCGATTGAACCGCCGCCAGGCGCTCGTCCAGCTCGGACAGCGCGGCCATCACCTGCCGGATGTGCGGCAGCAGGTACCTCCCCGCCGGACTGAGCTGCAGCCGGCGGCCGTTTTGCTGGACGAACGCCAGCCCCTCGCGCTGCTCCGCGCCATGCAGCGCCTTGCTCAGAGCCGAGTGGCTGAGGGACAGCTCCTCGCCGATCTGGGCCAGCGTCTTGCCCGCGGCCAGACCCGCCAGGATCTGCGCTTCCAGCGGCAGGAGCGGCATCAGCGCTCAGGCTTCCAAGCGCTGGAGGGCTCTGCGGAGGCGGATGCGGACGTACTCGGCCATGGCCGGACCGCCGGCCTCGGCGGCCAGGTCACTCCGCTCCGCTCTGGCCAGCGCCACGAGCAGCTGCCGGACAGCCTCGGACGTGGAACATGCCTGTTCGACGGCCTGCGCCGCCAGGGCGGCCGCTTCCTCTTTGGAATGTCCAGCCTCCATCGCCTCCTGGGCCAGCGCCAGCTCGCCCTTTGGGATGAGCGTCCAGGACGTCTCAATCTTGCCGTTGCGGTCGGAGCGCTGGCGCGAGCGTCTGCGCCGGCCACCAAGCAGGGCTTCCGCCCTATCCTCCAGCGCGCGATCCAGGTCGCGATACAGGAACTCGAGCGACTCCTGCCGCGGCCCGCCAAGCTCGGCCTCCACCAGCGCCTCGAACGCCGCCAGGCTGAGATCCTCCTCGACGATGCGCCGGGCCAGCGGCAGCTGCCGGCCCGGCGGCAGCTTGCGCAGGAGCAGGCCATGGTTCACGCTGAACTGCCCGCGGTTGGCCATGCGCTGGACTTCGGGCTCCAGCTCGGTGAGCGAGATGAGCTGGGAGACCCAGCCCTTCGTCCGCCCGGGTGGAATGATCCCGCGGCGTTCGCACTCCGCCAGGATCTCGCGGTAGGACAGCCCTTCCTCGCGCAGCATCTTGAAGGCGCGGCCGCGATCAACCGGCCCGAGCTGCGCGCGAATCTCATTCTCCGCAAGCTGGATGAAGACCTTCTCGGCCCGATCCTTCGGCGGGCTCGTCTCGACCACGGTCAGCTCCTGCAGAGCGCCCTGGCCGTGAGCCTTCAGAGCGGAGACCACGCGCGTGTTGCCGTTCAGGCTGCGCAGCTTGCCGTCCGGCGTGCGATAGACGCGGGGCGGCTGCAGGAAGGCGCCATCCTCCGCCACGGCTCGGGAGAGCTGGTCGACGATCTCGCCCTCATACGTCAGGCGGATGTTGTCCGGGTCCGGCTCCAGCTCAGTGATGGGTACTCGGCGCTCGGCGGCTGGCTCGGCCAACCTGTTCCTCTTGGCCCGCATCTGTGCCAATCAGAACATATTGAGCTTTGTTCCGGCCGTTTACGTTATTAAACGGTGGCTCAGGAGGCGAGCGTGCGGTGTGCTACGCTGGTCCGCACCCATGCCCGGCCAGCTCGTTCGACGGTCCTGGCTCATGATCCCGGCGACCCACGCCGAGGAGCTCGCCCGCTCCTGGACCTTCGGAGCCGACGTCGTCGTGATCGACCTGGAGGACCTCGTGCACGACAGCCGTAAGCACGAAGCGCGAGCCAACGTGCGCGAGGGCATTGAGCAGGCTCGCCGCGGAGGTGCGGAGGTGTTCGTGCGCAGCGACCTGGAGCTGCTGTACGCTGACCTCGAAGCCTCCGTCTGGCGGGGGCTGCAGGGCGTCATCCTGCCCAAGGTGTCGAGCGTGGAGCAGGTCCGGGAGGCCGAAGAGACGCTGGCCTACTTCGAGGCCGAGCACGGCGTGATGCAGGCCGGCCTGGTGGGCGAGGTCAACGAGTACGACGAGCCGCGCACGGTCGAGAACTCCCTCGAGCTCCACCTGGCGCTTGAAGACGCCAAGGGCAACTACGCTGCCGAGGGGCTGATCGCCGCCAGCCCCCGCGTCCGGTCCGTCAGCCTCGGCCGCGCGGACCTGGTGATGGACCTCCGGCCCGAGCCGAGCGGCGAGCTCCACCTGCTGCCGTTCCTGATGCAGCGGCTGATCCTGCTGGCCAACGCCGCCGGCGTCAGCCCCATCGGCGCCTGGTGGCAGGGCACGTCTCGCGGGCTGCGGGCCAGCCCCGAGGACACGTTGCGGGCGGCGCGCCTTGGCCGGATGGCCGGCTTTCGGGGCGCGCCGTGCGTGCTGCCGGAGCAGGTGGCCGCGCTGAACGAAGGCTTCAGCCCCTCCTCCGACGAGGTCCACCAGGCCGACCGCTGCGTGCAGGCGTTCGAGCGCGCCGCCGCGGCCGGGCAAGACTGCGGCGAGGTGGATGGCGTGCTGGTAGATGGCGCGGCCGCCGCTGGTGCGCGGGCGACGCTGGAGTGGGCCGAGGCGTGCCGGGCGCGCGACGCGTTCAAGGCGGCAGCCGTGGAACGGGTGGGGGCGTGACGGGCCTGAACGTCCGCATCAGCCTCGCGAGCGCCGAAGCCGACCTGGAGGCGGTGGTCTGGCCCGGAGTATCGACGGTGTACTGCCCGCGCGTGGAATCCGCGGCGCAGCTGCGGGCCATCGACGACATCGTGGGCCGGCTGGAGCGCCTGCGGGGCATTCGGCCCGGCACGGTGCGCCTCCAGCCTTTGATCGAGAGCGCCCGCGGGGTAGTTGCTGCCGGAGAGATCGCGCCCGCGAGCGCGCGCACCGATGCGTTCGGCCCCGGCCCGAAGCTGAGCCTGCACCTCGACGCCGAGCGGGGTGAGGCCCTGGCCTACGCCCGTGACGAATGCGAGCTGGTGGCCCGGGCATTCGAGCTCGAACCCGTCTCGACCGAGTATTTGGGGGACTGACGAGCATGCAGCCGAAACGCAGAGTCGATCGCTCGCGCCTGACCATGCCGGTAAACAATCCGCGCTTCGTCGACAAGGCCTGGACGCGCGGCTGTGACGGCTTCCAGCTCGATCTCGAGGACTCCGTCCCACAGTCTCAGAAGGCCCACGCGCGCACGCTGGTCCGCGAGGCCATCGCCAAGGTGTCGAAGGGCGGCGGCGACGTCGAGGTACGGATCAACATGGCCTACATCGTGGCCGACGTGAAAGCGGCGGCCTGGCCGGGCGTGCTGTCGCTGAACATCGGCCATACGCTCCGGACCGACCAGATCGAGCTGGCGGACGCGTGCATCAGCCAGATGGAGCGCGAGCGCGGAATCCGGCCCGGAACGATCGCCATCCAGTACGCCCCCGACATGGTCTACGCCACGGTCAAAGACGACGAGCTGACAAAGGCCAGCCCGCGCATCCGCTGGTACTACGGCGGCGGCAACTACGACTACTCCTTGAGCCTGGGCGTGGAGATGTTCACCGGGCTGGACCCGCTGTGGTATGCCCGCAACAACGGCAGCCTCCTGGCCCGAGCGCACGACAAGACCCCCAACGTGGTGGCTCGCCTGCCGGATACGAGCGGCAGCGTCAGCGACGCCGATCGCGCCTTCAACCAGGCGGAGGCGACCCGCAAGTTGGGCGGCCGCAAAGGATCGGGCCTGCACCCGGCTGTCGTGGAGCCCTCGAACCGCGGCTTGACGCCGCCGCCGGACGAGCTTGAGGAGGCGCGGCAGGTGCTGGCCTTCTGGGACGAGCTCGATCGGCGCGGCGAAGCCGAGGGAATGCTCGACGGCACAGTGGTGGACCGCTACGAGGCGGCGCGCGCAGCCGAGCTGCTCGATTGGGCCGACGCGTGCGCCCAGAAGGACGCCTTCAAGGCGCGCATGACGGCCGCGGCCCGCGAGCGGGAGGGACAGTAGCCGATGCTGCCGGTCCCCTCGCTGGTCCGACGGTCGGTCCTGGTCGTGCCGATTCTCGATGCCGAGTCCGTGCGGCGGGCCTGGTCCCACAACGCCGACGCCGTCATGCTGGACATTTCTGGCGTGCCCGAGACGGAGCGCCGCCGGGCACGCTCGCTGCTGCCCGAGGCCATCCTCACGGCCGCCCGAGGCGGCGCCGAGGTGTTCGTCCGGATCGGCAAGGATGTTGCGTACGCCGACATAACCGCGGCGGCGCTGCCCGGGCTGGCCGGCGTGGCGCTGCCGGACGCCGAATCGCCCGAAGACGTGGCCGAGGTGGACGCCATGCTGCGCGAGCGGGAGCGGATCGAGGGCATTCCCGGAGGGCGGCTGGAGATCTTCCTGCTCCTGAGCACGGCGCGAGGAGTGTGGAACATCCGGCAGCTCCTGCGCGCTTCGGAGCGAGTGTCCGCGGCCGCGCTGGACGAGCCGGCCTTGTGCCGCTCGCTGGGGGTCATGCCATCGGACGAATTCGACGCGCTGACCTTCGGCCGTGGGCGGCTGATCGTCGAGACGCTGGCCATCACGCGGCTGCCGGTTGGCATGGGCCATCCGCTGGCAGCGCGGCCGAGACAGCTGACCGAGGAGGAGCTGTTCCACGCCGCCACAGATGCCCGCAACGTCGGCTTCAAGGGCGCGCTGTGCCCCTATCCGAGCTGGGTCGAGCCCTGCAACCGGGCCTTCACGCCAACCGACGAGCAGGTCGAGTATTACCGCGAGGTGCGTAGGACGTTCGCGGAGGGTGTGGCGCGAGGCACCGCCGCCGTGGCATTCGCTGGGGGCCAGATGATCGACGTGCCGGTGGACGAGCGGGCCAAGCTGGGCATCGACCTGTGGGAGCGCTGCCGCAAGCGTGACCGCGAAAAGGCGGCGGCCTTACAAAGGGCTACCTGACCTCAGCCGGCCGCGCGCGCCCACTTCTCGAAATCGACTTCGAAGCCCGCCTGCTGCGAGATGTCGATGCCGTTGTGGTCGGGATCGAACGTCCGGAACTCGGCCTGCAGGCGCGTGGCCGGCCGCCGGGCGGTCTCGCCGCTGGCGGGCAGCCGAGCCAGCATGCCCTCCATGTCCTCGACGACGAAGCCGAAGTGGTTCAGGCCCGGCTTGCTGATATTGCCTGCCGCGGCCTCGTTTTCGCCCAGCGGCAGGATGGCGAAGCAGGTCGAGCCATCGCCCGCGAAGCGTGACTTCCAGTTCTGCTGCCGCCGCATGAGGCTGCTGCTGACCTCGCGGAAGCCGAACACCGTCTTGTAGAAGTCGAGCATGGCGTCCGTGTCCGCCACTTTGATCGCGATGTGGTGGATGGCCGGGAAGCCGCGCCGATCGTCCGGCGTATGGAAGCCGGAGGTGGACAGACTGACCGGCAGGCCGCTGGGGTCCACCAGGCGGCATTCGCCGTGCTGCAGGTCGCCGTTCTCGGGCGTCAGCTCGGCTTCCGGCATCGCCTCTTCGAGCCGCGCCTCCACCTCGCGCAGGTCGTCGACGGCCACGCCGACGTGGTGCAGCCCGAACTTGTCGCCCGGTTGGGCCTGGAAGATCGTCAGGTTGTAGAAGCCGTCGGTTAGGGTGACGTCGCCGGCTGCCGACTGGCCGAGCTCGCGCAGGCCGTAGAAGGTCTTGTAATAGGCGGCGAGAGCCGCGGGCTGCTCGCTGACGATCGCAAGGTAGCGAAGGTGTGCTTGCATGTGGTTTAGCCGTATAGTACTCGCAATCCGGCAGGAGGCACACGAATGAATAGGGGTTGGTTCTCGGTCGTTGGACTGCTGGCGGCGCTGAGCGTAGCGGGCTGTAGCGGGGCTCCGGCTGCTCCGGCCTCGAGTCAGGCTGCGAGTGTGGCGGCCAGCCCGAAAGCGGCTGCGTCTCAGGCCAGCGCGGCTCAGCCCAGCGCCAGCGGCTCCCTCACGAAGATCACGGTGGCGAGCGCGGCCGTGACGCCAGGCCAGGCCGGCGTGTGGCTGGCGAAAGACGCCGGCATCTTCGCCAAGAACGGCCTGGACGTCAACATCACGGCGATCGCCGGGGCCTCGACCACCGTGTCCGCTCTGCTGGCGGGCGACGTGCAGTTCCTCAACGCCGCGGTCCCGGAGGCGCTCTCCGCCATCGCCGGCGGCACCGACATCGGCTTCATCGGCGTGCTGGAGCCGGTCTACAGCTTCATCTTCGAGGTCAAGCCCAACATCAAGACGGGGGCCGATCTCAAGGGCAAGACGCTGGGCGTCCCGGCCGCGGGCGCTGCCGTCGACATCGCCACCCGGGTCAGCTTGCGCAAACTGGGCGTGCAGCCCGACACCGACGTGAAGATCATCGCCCTGGGCACACAGCCGGCCACCACCGCCGCGGCCATCAATGGGACCGTTGACGGGGCGGTGCTGCCGCTGCAGAACGCCTTGCAGGCGGAAGCGAGCGGCATGCACCCGCTGCTCAACCTCGCGGAGGCGAAGCTGCCCTCTGGGAACAGCACCGTCTACGCCCCGCGCGCCTACCTCAACGCGCACAGGGACGTGGCGCAGGCCTACATCGACAGCATCGTCGAGGGGACGGTACGGCTCAAGCACGACAAGGCCTTCAGCCTGGAGGTGTTCAAGAAGTACCTGAAGCTGGACAACGACGACAAGACAGTGAGCCCGGTATACGACTTCTATGCCCAGCAGGTGCTGCCCGACCTGCCCTACGTCAAGCCCGAAAATTTCACCGACGCGGTGGACGTGCTCTCGCAGAAGAACCCCAAGATCGCGCAGCTCGACCTGAACCGCTACATCGACAACTCGTTCGTGCAGAGCGCTGCCGACCGCCACTTGAACCAAGCTCCAGCCTGAGCTCGGAGCCGCCCTGAAGCGCTAGGAGTACGGCCGGAACACCTGCATTTCAATCGGAGCACGGCCGAGCTCCATGGCGAGCCCTCCTCAGCGCCGTCAATTACATGCCTGCATCAGCGCCTGTCCCGCGGCCTCGATGTGAGCGAGGTCGTAGGCGTCAGGCATCTCGAAGATGAGCGCGTCAACCCCGGCCTCAACAAATTGGCGAGCCTGGGCGGCAACCATGGCCGGAGTGCCTACGAACACTCCGGCGCGAGGCCCAAAGTCGGGGAGTCCTCGCGCGTCGCGATAAGCGGCCCAGAGCCGCTGCGCCTCGACCTCGGCATCGGCGACGGCGAGCAGCGCCTTGTAGGTCACGCGGATCTCGGCGGCGTCACGGCCCACCGCCTGGCAGTGGCGCCTGAGCACTTCAAGCTTGTGCGGCAGCGTGTCCAGCGTGTCGCCCGAGGGAAAGGACAGGTTGCACATCTCGCCATACTTCGCGGCCAGCCGCAGCAGCCGCAGCTCGCCGCTGCCGGCCACGAGGATTGGGGGCCCTCCGGGCTGAATGGGTCGGGGCGCGTTGAAGGCCTCGTGGACTGCGTAGTGCCGGCCTGCCCACGCGGCCGCCTGCTGGGCGAACATGGCGCGGATAATCTGGAGCGCTTCCTCGAGGCGGCTCATCCGCTCGCCGATGGGCGGGAATTCGAAGCCACAGCTGCGCTGCTCGGCTTCCGTCCGGGGGTGGCCGGCGCCAATGCCCAGGATGACCCGGCCGCCGGAAATCACATCCAGCGTCGTCATCATCTTGGCCAGCAGCGCCGGGTTCCGATAGGTGACCGACGTCGCCAGCACGCCCAGCCTGAGCTTCTCGGTCCGCGCCGCGATGGCGCTCAGCAGCGTGTAGGCCTCGGGCATGGGCGGCGCCGGGCCTTCGGGCCCGAGGTTCCGCAGGTGATCGGTCAGCCACAGGCTGTCGAAGCCGCTACGCTCCATGGTTTCGGCGAGGGCGAGGACGCGCGGAAAGAGCTGCTCGCTCGGATCGGACGGAGGCCCGAAGCTGGTGAGGTGCAAACCAAAGCGAGGCACGGATATCTCCTGATGCGGTGTTCTCGCCGTCCAGGATGGGCGCGGCAGACGCGGCGGCATATCCCGCAAATCAGGGGTTTTTCGGCGCGCCAGGCTCGGTACACTCGCCACGTGGTCGGGACAACGGCGCGGAGAGTGCGCAACGACTTCATCCGCCTGTGCCAGGCAGGTCTTGACGCTCAGACGCTGAAGCGCCAGGCGCTGCAGAAGCTCAATCAAGCCGTGCCGATTGACGCGTTCTTCTGCGCCTCCGCGGACCCGGCCACCCTCCTCTTCACCGGCTCGGTCCTGGACGGCATTGCCCAGAGCTCGACCCCGGCGTTCCTCCAAAACGAGTTCCTGCAGGACGACGTCAACAAGTTCGTCAGCTTGACGCGCGGCAGCCGGAAGGTGAGCACACTGGCGCGGGCGACCGAGGGCAGGCTCGAGGCCAGCCCGCGCTACGTCGACCTGCTGGCGCCCATGCGGCTCGGCGACGAGCTTCGGGCGGCGATCATCAGCGGCAGGAACTGCTGGGGTTTCATGTGCCTGCATCGTGATGCCTCCGGCACATCGTTTTCAGCGGCCGAATGCGCCTATGTGGAGCAGCTTCTACCGCATCTTGCGGAGGGTCTGCGGCGAGCCCTGCTGCTGGCGAACGCCACCGTGAGCGGCCGCGAGGACGGCCCAGGAGTCCTCATCCTGGCCGGCGACGGCTCGCTGGTCTCCGCCACGCCTGCAGCCGAGCGCTGGCTGGCGGAGGTGGCGGAGGCGGACTGGCCAGGCACGCTGGAGCTGCCCTCGCCTGTCTACGCTCGCGGCCCGGCTGCGTCTGGCGGAGCAGGGCGGCCAGGGCGCCGACGAGATGCCCCTTACGCGGCTGCACACCGCCTCCGGCCGGTGGCTCACGCTGCACGCATCCCGCTTGTCCGGCTCGGACGAGCAGATGGCAATCATCATCGAGCCGGCCGCGCCTCATCAGCTCGCGCCGGTGATCGAGCGAGCCTATGCGCTGTCGCGCCGTGAGACGCAGGTCATGCAACTGGTGCTGCAAGGGCTAACCGGGCGGGAAATCGCCGAGCGGCTGTGCATCTCACCGCTCACGGTGCAGGATCACGTGAAGGCCGTGTTCGAGAAAGTCGGCGTGCGGAGCCGAGGGGAGCTGGCGGCGCATATCTTTGGCGAGCATTACCTGCCGCGAAGCGCCCACTAGAACAGGCGTTCCAAACAGCGCTTAACGGCGCACCGCGAGTAGATCGGCGGGCTAAACCGAGAGCCTGGCTCGCGCGGGTGTGGAGGCGCTCGCGGGCAGAGTCATGACGAAACAGGCGCCGCCGTCGGCAGGCGCTTCGAACTCCAGGCGGCCGCCGTGCAGCTCCGCAAGCCGGCGGGCGATGTAGAGGCCGAGCCCGAGGCCGGCACGCTGCCGCCCTGCATGGCCGCGGAAGAAGCGGCTGAACAGGCGGCTGCGCTCGGTTTCGTCGATGCCCTCGCCACGATCGCGCACGGATAGCTGGAGCTCGCCATCGGGCAAGGACTGCAACTCGACTTCGATGTCGGTCGCCGGCGGCGCGAAGTTGATGGCGTTGTCGAGCAAGCTCTGGAGAATCTCCTCGATGCGCGCCGGATCGACGACGGCGAAGCCCGACGTCGGGGCGTGAACGAGGATCCGATGGGCGTGATCGCCCGCTTGGCATCTTGCCACCGCGGTCCGCACCAACTGGCCGAGCTCGGCCGGCTTGGGGGCGAGGCGCAGCGTGCCGCTGTCGAGCTGGGAGGCATCCAGCAGATGCGCGATCAGCGTCGAGAGCCGGCGGCTCGCCTCGATCAGTTGGGTCAGCGGCTCCCGCACGCCAGCCTCGGTCTCTGCCACGCCGCGGTCCAGCCGGCGCAGCACGAGCTGGCTGATACCCATGATGCCGGTAACCGGCGTGTTCAGCTCGTGGGCGGCGATGGCGATGAACTCGTCCCGCGCGGCCACAGCCTGGCGCAGATCGTGAACGACCGCGGCAAGCTGGTCGGCCAGGGTTTGCAGGTCCTTGTGGGTGCTGGCGACCTCGCCCTGCAGGCGCTCGCGCACGCGCTTCATCGTCACCAGGTTCGCGACCCGTGCCAGCAGCTCCTCCGCCGAGAACGGCTTGATCAGGTAGTCCTGCGCGCCGCTGGTCAGCAGCGACGTCCGCACCTCTTCATCTACCCTGGCGGTGACAACCAGAATGGGCACGCCTGCCATGCGAGCGTCCTGGCGGACCTGCCGGACGAGTCCCTCGCCGCCCATGTTCGGCATCATCAGGTCGGTCAGGATCAGGTCGGGATTGAGCGCCAGCGCTTTCTCCAGCGCCTGCGCTCCATCGTCGGCCGTGAGGACTCCATAGCGGCGCGACAGGATCGAGGCGATGAAATCGCGCAGCTCAGGATTGTCCTCGACCACCAGCACGCAGGCCTGCCCACCACTCGGCTCGGGTGGCGCTATGCCAGCCGGGACTGGACGGAGCTCCTCGAGCGATTCCGCCACTGCCTTTGCGCTTTCCAGCTCCGGCGTGTCCGGCACCAGCACGCCGGCAGGAGCCGACAGCGGCAGCAGCACGGTGAACTGCGCGCCGCCCTCAGGCGCATCCTCGACCATCACCGAGCCGTGCAGCAGCTCGACCAGCTCCTTGACGATCGCCAGACCCAAGCCCGTCCCGCCGAAGCGCCGCGATGCCCCACCCTCCAGCTGCCGGAAGCGCTCGAAGACCACCTCGCGCTGGTCAGGCGGTACGCCGGGGCCGCTGTCGGCCACGACCAACCGCAACTGGCCATCGCGTTCTCCGAGGACCAGCCGAACGGAGCCGCCGTCGGGCGTGAACTTGAAGGCATTGGACAGGAGGTTGACGAGCACGCGCTGCAGCTTGCCGGCGTCGGTCTCGGCGACGAGGCTCTCCGGGGCGCTGATGCTGAAGATCATGCTGCGGCCTGTCACGGCCGACGAGAACTGGTCGGCGATCCGGCGGACGAGCGCGGCGAGGTCCACGCGCTGGTACTCGACGGCCATGCCGCCCGCTTCGAGCCGCGCCACGTCCAGCAGATCGTTCACCTGCTTGAGCAGCAGTCGCGCGTTGTGCTGGACGACCTCGAGCGCGCGGCGCTCGCCGCCATTGGGCACGTTGCCCGCCAGCAGCTCCTGCACCGGTCCGAGGATCAGCGTCAGCGGCGTCCGCAGCTCGTGGCTGACGTTGGCGAAGAACTCGGACTTGATGCGGTCCAGGTCCTTCAGCTTGTGGTTCAGCTCCGCCAACGCCGCATTGGCGCCCTCGAGCTTGGCGTTGGCCGCCTGGAGTTCCTGCGCGCGCAGGAACATCTCGGCCTGCAGCCAGTCGGCACGCGAGCGCAGCTCCTCCCTCGCCTGGTCCTCGCGAGCTTCCCGCTGCTGCATGCGGACGAACTCAGTCACGTCTTCGACTCGGTGGATGATCCAAGCGATCTCGCCCTGCTCGTCCAGGACAGGCGAGTTCACCGGGCTCCAGTAGCGCTCCTCGAAGGCGCCGCCTTCGGAGGCGGGCTGGCGCACGTCGTACTTCTGGACGGCCATGGTGTGCGGCGCCTTCTCCCGGAGAACGTGCTCGAGCGAGGCGCGCAGGTTGGCCACGCCCGTGGCCCCTGGATCGTCCGGGTTGTCGGGGAAGGCGTCGAAGATGCCGCGGCCTACGATCTGATCGCGGACGGTCATGGTGGCCCGCAGGTAGGCGTCGCTGGCCGCGACGATGCGCAGGTCAGGGGCGAGCACAAGGTACAGTCCCGGCGCGGCTTCGAACAGCCGCCGGAAGTCGGGTGAAGGCAAGGGTTCCGGGCTCACACTGCCAGCTTGAAAGGAGTTCCTAGCACCGTGTATGCCAGCGGCCTATTCGATTCGTCCGTTCGCGTTCTGAGGCCAGCCGCCCTATACTGGCCAGAACGTGTAGCTGATGACTGTATGAAAGTGCTCGTCGCGGACGATGAGCTCGGCCTCCGGAACCTCATTTCCGCGGTCCTGCAGGAAGCGGGCCATGAGGTCGTCACCGCGAACGACAGCCGCCGTACGGTCCAGATGCTGAGCTCGGAGCGACCCGATCTGCTCATTCTCGACATGATGATGCCCGGTTGGACCGGTCAGCAGCTAGTGAACCATATGGACGGCGAGCTGGGGCTCAACAACCTGCCGCTGATCCTGATGCGGCCCGGAGGGCACCTGGACTGGCTACCCGAAGGGCACTCGCCGGCGGTAACGCTGCCCAAGCCGTTCGACCTGCAGGGGCTGCTGTCCAGCGTGGAGGCGGTCTCCCTCTAATACTGAGCCACGCGTCTCCGCTACCGTCTTACACTGGATGGCGATCCTAGACAGGCGAGAGATGCAGTTTGGCCCCAAGTGAGTCGACGCAGCTGCACACCGGCATACCAGGCTTCGATGCGGTAACGAAGGGTGGGCTGGTGCCGGGCGGCGTCTACCTGGTGAGCGGCCCGCCGGGCGCGGGCAAGACCGTCCTGGGCAACCACATCGCCCACAACGTGGCGCGCAACGGCGGAACGGTCGTATTCGCCACGATCCTGGTCGAGACGCACGACCGAATGGTGTCGCAGCTCGGCGAGTTCAAGTTCTTCGGCAGCGGCGACGTGGCGGAGCGGGTCCGCTACCTGAGCGTGTACGACACGATCATGGAAGAAGGCCTGGACGGCACGCTGGTGTTCCTGCGGCACACCGTCCGCGACACGGGCGCCAAGCTGCTCGTGGTGGACGGGGCGGGAAGGCTGGAGGACTTCGCCGAGTCGGAGATCGCCTTCCGCCGCTTCACCTACGAGCTGCAGATCCAGCTGGCGGCGCTGGGCTGCACTTGCCTGCTGCTGTCCGACCAGGACATCCACTACCAGCATCCAATCGAGATGCACGTGGACGGCATCTTCCGGCTGGAGGAGGAGCACGTGGGCGCGCGCGACGTGCGCTACTTCCACGTGCAGAAGCTGCGCGGCCGCGGCTTCCTGCGCGGCCGGCATGCGATGGAGATCACCGACGCCGGCATCGAGATTTACCCCCGCCTGGAGGCCATACGCACTGAACGGCCCCTGTCAGTGACCGAGGGCCGGGACCGCAAGCCGTTCGGCATCAAGGGCCTCGATCAGATGGTCCGCGGCGGGCTGATCATGGGCTCGACGACGATGCTGCTTGGCGCTCCCGGCGCCGGCAAGACGATCCTCGGCTTGCACTTCCTGGGCGAGGGCCTGAACAAGGGCGAGCCCGCGCTGTTCGTGGGCTTCAACGAATCGCCCGATCAGCTGCTGGCCAAAGCGGAGTCGGTCGCACTCGGCCTGCGTGAGCATTACGACGCCAAGCAGCTCCGCATCCTGTGGCACCCGCCGTTGGAGCTGCTCATCGATGCCTGGAGCCACGAGGTGCTGCGCCTGGCCCAGGAGCACAGGCCGACCCGGATCGTCATCGACGGGCTGAGCGACGTCGAGAAGCAGGAGTTCTTCGTCGGCCGGCTGCCGACGCTGCTGGCGGCCCTCGCGAACGAATTCGGGCATATGAACATCACCACGGTGCTGACGGCCGAGAACAAGGGCTTGGTCGGCAGCAACCTGGACGTGACGCTGCCGGCCCCTTCGGCCGTTGTAGAGAATGTGATCCTCCTGCGCTACGTCGAGGTGGCCTCTCAGCTGCACCGCCTCGTATCGGTGCTCAAGCTGCGCGAGAGCGACCACGACACCTCGATCCGCGAGTTCTTCATCAGCAGAACAGGCGTCGAGGTGTCACACACCTTCGAGAGCGCGGAGGCCGTGCTGACAGGCGTTGGCCGGCAACCTTCGGTGCGCCCGCGCGAGGCATAGCCATGGCCAAAGTGCTGGTCGCCGACGACGAGCCCGGCATCAGGAACCTCATCTGCGAGATCCTGCGCGAAGAGGGCTACGATGTCGTGCCCGCGCGGGACGGCCTCAAGGCTGTCGAGCGCGCCAAGGAAGACAAGCCGGATTTGGCGGTGCTGGACATGATGATGCCCGGTCTGAGCGGCTCCGAGGTCGTGCGGCGGATGGACGAGGAGGGCCTGCCGAAACTCCCCGTCATCTACATCAGCGCGGTGCCTTACTCAGGCCAGGTCGATGGCAGCCGCCCGGCCATCTTCCTGGCGAAGCCGTTCGACATCGGCCGGTTCCTGAGCGCGGTCAGCTCTCTGCTCGGTTAGGGCCGGCCGCACCCGCTGGCCCGGAACTTGCGCCTGCCCGCAACAACTGAAGGGAGTGCGCGAGACTGTGAGCAAGCCAACCGTCCTGGTTGTAGACGACGAAATCGGTATCCGGGGATTGATGGAAGCCATCCTCGAGGAAGGTGATTGCCGCCCAATCCTGGCCGGCACCCCATCTCAGGCGCTGCGGCTGGCCCAGGAGGACCGGCCAGACCTGGCCATTCTCGATTACATGCTGCCCGAAATGGACGGCGTCGAACTAGGCCGCCGCTTGCGCGACCAGTTCGGCGACACCTTTCCGCTGGTGTTCATGAGCGCGATGGACGTGCCCCAGGTCAAGCTGGCCGGGCACGCAAGTTATCTGTTCCTGCCCAAGCCGTTCGACATTTCGAACGTGGTGGAAGCAGTGCAGTCTGCTCTGGCGCCCATCCAGCCAAGGCCGCTCAAGGCCGACGCTCCCACAGACGTCGAAGAGGCGCCCGCGCTCCGCACCGCCCAGCGCCGCAGCGCCAGCCGCTAGCCAGCGCTTCTTTCCCTCGCGCTTTAAGGTCCCGCTGACCAGACCTTCAGAGCACCTCCTGAACCTTGCCGCTCAGCAGGTCCAGGTTGAAGGGCTTGAGGACCGAATCGACCACGCCCAAGCCGCGCCAGCGGTTGAGGTCGCGGCCACAAACCGATCCAGCCGATGTGCATTCTATTCTAGGGGCGCTTCCAAGCTGGCAGTGTTGATTGATTGGCACAGCGGCTGCTGTAGGAGAGATTGCACTAGGGGGAAAGAGCGGTGAACTTTGCCTGCACGCGTTCGGCCATCGAGACATCAACTAGGGGCATCGGGGCAGCCCGTTCAGTGCGCGGTGTGCTTGCTGGCGCAACTGGCACACAGCCCGCTTCATTGCCGCGCTACAGTGGCGGCACCCTCATGCCAGCGCTCTTGGAGATGCGGAGTTGATCCGCGCGGAGCTGCTGCCTGAAAGCAAGGACGCCACGCCCCGGCTGCTGCTGGTCGACGATGAGACGTCCGTCCGCATGACCCTCGCGGCCATCCTGACCAAGGAAGGCTACGAGGTGACCGCCGTCGCGTCCGGCACGGAGGCGCTGGCGCTCCTCCAGGAGGGGACGTTCGAGGTCGTCGTCAGCGACATGCGCCTGGACGACGTGGAGGGCCTGGCGATCCTGAGTGAGGCGCGCGAGCGCAATCCTGAGGTCGTGACCATTGTCCTAACCGGGTACGCGTCGCTGGAGTCGGCTGTCGACGCCATCCGCCGAGGGGTGTTCGGCTACCTGATCAAGCCGTGCAAGCTGGACGAGATGCGGTCCGTCATCCGTGAGGGGCTGGAGGCTCGGCGAGCAAGCCGTGTCAACAGACAGGTCGAAATCGCCGAAGCTGTGGCTGAGGCCCGGCAGCGAGCCATGCGCGACTTCGAGGTCGAGAAGGGCACCTGGCTGTCGGCCATATCACACGACCTCAAGGGCCCGCTGACTACCGTCAAAGGCACGGTGCAGTGGCTGCGGCGCAAGGATCGCTTCCGTGACGAAGGCCGGCTGCTGGAAGCCTTCAACTCGATCGACCTGACTGTTTCACGCATGGCGCGCATGATCGACGAGCTGTGCGACATCGGCGAGACCGACCATCGCCGCCTCAACCTCGAGCAGCACGATTTGGCCGACCTGGTCAAGTGCATCGTCGCGGAGCACCAGCCCACGACCGACCGCCACGTCATCGAGATCGATTGCCGCGCGGATGGCCTATCGATTCTGTGTGACGGGCCGCAGATGGAACGCGTGATAGGCAACCTGCTGTCGAACGCCGTCAAGTACAGTCCGGCGCCTGGAACGATCCGCGTCACGCTCGACCGCGACGGCCGCCACAACATGGCGGTGCTGGAGGTAGAGGACCACGGCCTGGGCATCCCGGCGGCCGAGCTGCACAACATCTTCACCCGCTTCTACCGCGGCACGAACGTCAGCGAGCACATTCCCGGCACGGGCATAGGCCTGGCCGGCAGCCAGCAGATCCTGGAAGCCCACGGAGCGACCATCGAGGTAGACAGCCAGGAGGGCAAGGGCAGCACCTTCACGGTGCGCATCCCGCTGGCCAACGCCGGAAGCGCGACCTCCGCCGACGAGCCCGACCAGGACACGAGCGCCGCGCTCGCCTGACGCGAGCAAGGCCTCTGGGGAACCGTGTGTGGGCGATGGGGGGCTCGAACCCTCGACCTCAGCGATGTCAACGCTGCGCTCTAACCAGCTGAGCTAACCGCCCGGGCGCGCGCTAGGCGCGGGAAACGGCGTCAGTATAGCGCACTGGCAGGGGCTCGGCTGCCTGCTCGGCGGAGCGCGCCGGCAGCCGCACGGTGACCTTCGTACCGGTTCCGGGAGCCGCCTCCACGTCCCATGTGCCCAGGCATTCCTCGACCCGGCTCACGATGCTGCAGAAGCCGAACCCCGGCGTCACGCGCGTGCGGTCGAAGCCGGCGCCGTCGTCCTGAACCGTGACCAAGCAGTCCATCCCGTCGAAGTCCAACCGTACGTCAACCTGGCGGGCGCAGGCGTGCTTGGCGGCGTTGTTCAGCGCCTCCTCGACCACGCGGTAGATCACCAACCGCAGCTCCTCGCCCAAGCCCTGACGGCCGAGCGCGTCCCGCCGGCGCAGCGCTTCGGTGGCGGTGACATCCACGCTGAAGAAGTCCTCGTAGCCTCCGGCCAGGTAGTCCACCGCCGGAAGCAGGCCGATGCGAAGGCCGGCGGGGTGGAGCAGATGGCTGGCGCGGCGGATGTCCTGCTCCCGAATGACGTCCAGGTCGTCCCGTACGCCGGCCATGATCTCCCGAGCCTCCGGGCCCAGCAGCTCGCCCCAGCGCTCCTGGCACTGACCGAGACGGATCCAGGCCGACAGCAGCTTCGACTGCACCGGCCCGTGCAGCATCTCGGCGATATGGCGGCGTACGTTCTCTTCGGCGGCGATGATGTGGCGCCTGGAGCGCTGCAGGTCGTCGATGCGATAGCGGTCCGTCTCGTCGCGCACGACGAGCACGCGGCCGCGTCCGCTCGCCGCGGAGTTCAGGGGCGAGACACGGATGTCGTAGCGCCGCTGGTCCCGGCCCACGCCACAGACCAGCTCGGGGCGGCCGTCCGCGAGTGCTCGCGCCAGCTCGGGCAGGGCTTCGGCGAGCGGGCGCCCGAGCAGCTCGGTCCGGCCATCGCCGGCAAACGCCCTCGCGGCCGGGTTGGCGTGGACGATGCGATCGGCGTCGTCCAACACGACCACCACATCGGCGATGCCTTCGACGACGAGCCGATGCGCCACCGGTACAACGTCCAGCAGCTTCTGCCCGTACAGCGCCCAGGCGACGCAGGACACATCGGCCGTGAGCAGCAGGGTCGTGAGGTCGTAGTGAGGGACGATCTGGATGCCGCTGAAGAACAAAAGGTAGCTTGCCCAGGGCCCAAGGAAACCCAGGATGATCAGCGCCACCTGGCGACGATAGAGGCCGCGATGTGCGGCTGCCACGCGCAGCAGCAGCACGCTGACGGTCGCCAGATAGCTGCTGCTGTAGGCGGCGAATGCCCATGCCAGCGGTCCGTAGACGATGCCGATACGGGTGAAGGGCACACCGGCCACCAGACTGGTCTGTGCCCAGAACAGGTGATGCCAGCCGTTTGTCCAGAACAAGCCGACGAAGACCGCGGCCGGGATGAACAACAGTGCCGCCTGCCGCCGGGGCAATCGGCGCTGGCTGTGATACTCGATGGCGAACAGCAAGTACGACGAGTTCACCGAGATGGCCCCGGCCTCCCACACGTCGGCGAGGCCGAGCTTCAGCGGCAGGGTCGCCGCCAGCAGGCTCAGCGCGTGCCAGATGCACCACCAGACGCACAAGCCCAACGTGATCGCCAGACCCGTCGCGCCGGGGCTGGAGCGGCGGCGCCACACGAGGACCAGCACCAGCGCTGCAAGGGCAGCTGCCACGAGTTCGCCCGCCGAGTAGGGCACGGCGGCGAAGTCGAACATGGGCTTCCTAGGCTAGCAGCCGTAGTTCCGGCACTAGCCCGTTTGGGACAGCCGCCAAAATATACTTCGCCTGCCATGAGCGGCTCCCACACCAACCATCCTCTCGCGCCGATGCGCCACAGCACGGCGCACGTCATGGCGCAGGCCGTGCAGCACCTGTTCCCCGGCGCCAAGTTCGCCTTCGGCCCGGACACGGAGGACGGCTTCTACTACGACATCGAGCTGCCGCGGCCGATCACCGCGGACGATCTCGCCGCCATCGAGAGCGAGATGCGCAAGAGCGTGGCCGCGCATTCGAATTTCGTCCAGGAGGACTGGCCGAAGGACAAGGCCGTGCAGTGGTTCAAGGAGCACGACCAGCCGTTCAAGGTGGAGTGGATCAGCCAGCTGCCGGACGAGTCGGTCAGCATCTACCAGCACGGCGACTTCACGGACCTGTGCGCCGGGCCGCACGTGGCCAACACCGGCGACATCGGCGCCTTCAAGCTGCTGAACATCGGCGGCGCCTACTGGCGCGGCGACGAGAAGCGCGAGCAGCTCACGCGCATCTACGGCACGGTCTGGAATGACGAGGCCGAGCTGAACGACTTCCTCGAGCGGCTCGAGGACGCCAAGCGGCGCGACCACCGCCGGATCGGCAAGGAGCTGGGCCTGTTCACGTTCTCGGACCTGGTTGGCCCCGGCCTGCCGCTGTGGCTGCCCAAGGGGGCCACGATCCGCCGCGAGCTGGAGCGCTGGGTGACGGACCTGGAGCTGCGCCGCGGGTACCAGCACGTCGTCACGCCCGACGTGGCCAAGGTGGAGATGTACAAGACCTCGGGCCATTGGGCGCATTACCAGGACGCCATGTTCCCGGTGATGAAGGCGGGCGACGAGGAGCTGGTGCTGCGGCCAATGAACTGCCCGCACCACATCCAGATTTACCAGAGCACGCAGCACAGCTACCGCGACCTGCCACTGCGCATCGCCGAGTTCGGGACGATGTGGCGCTACGAGAAGTCCGGCGAGCTGAGCGGCCTCAGCCGTGTGCGGCGGATGGACCTGAACGACGCCCACATCTTCTGCACGCCCGACCAGATCCTGGACGAGATCGTCGGCGTGGTGAAGCTCATCGAGGACGTCTACGAGGTGCTGGGCATCACCGAGCACTGGTACCGCCTGTCCCTGTGGAATCCCAACGACAAAGAGAAGTACGTCGACAACCCCGAGATGTGGGAGCGCGGCGAACGTTACCTCAAGGAAGCTATGGCTCGGCTGGAGCTGGAGTACGTGGAGGCGCCCGGCGAGGCCGCGTTCTACGGGCCGAAGATCGATATCCAGCTCCGCGACCCGCTGGGCCACAGCGAGACGATCTCCACCATCCAGCTGGACTTCCACCTGCCCAGCCAGTTCCAGCTGGAGTACGTCGGCGACGATTCAGCCTTCCACCGTCCGGTGATGATCCATCGCGGCGTTATCGGCACGCTGGTGCGGATGATCGCCTTCCTTATCGAGAAGTACGCCGGCGCGTTCCCGGTGTGGCTGTCGCCGACGCAGGCGCAGCTCATCCCTATTACGGACAAGAACGTGCCCTACCTGCGGACCCTCCACGAGCGGCTGCTCGATCTCGGGGTGCGCTCGACGCTGGACGACCGCAACGAGAAGATGCAGCGCAAGATCGCCGAGGCGCAGACGGAGAAGGTGCCCTACATGGTCGTGGCCGGCGGGCGCGACGAGGAGGCAGGGACGGTGAGCGTCCGGCTTCGCTCGGGCGAGCAGCTGCCGCCCATGCCGCCGGACGAGTTCATCAACCGGATTCTCGACGACATTCAGAACCGGCGTTAAGCCAGCCCTCACAGCGGTCCTGCTGGGCGCCTTCGCCCTGCGGGCCGGGCGGCTGGACTTTCAGAGCCTGTGGTACGACGAAGGCTCCAGCCTGTACCTGTCGCGACAGAGCCTCGGCGCAATCACGACCGGCGCCGCGCACGACATCCACCCGCCGCTGTACTACTACCTGCTGCACTTCTGGATGGCCGCATCGGGCGAGCGCGAGTACGCGGTGCGTTTCCTGTCCCTCATGGCCGGCATGCTGGTGGTGCCGCTGCTGTTCGCGCTCGGGCGCCGGCTGTTCAACACGGAGGCCGGGCTGCTGGCGGCAGTCTGCGGGGCGGTATCGCCGCTGCTGGTGCACTACTCACAGGAAACGCGCATGTACGCGCAGGTCACGCTGTTCGGCCTGCTCTCGACGTACCTGCTGGTGCGGGCCGCGCCGGTGCCTGTTAGGGCCAGCAGGTTGGAGCGCACCGGATGGCTCCACGGCGCTGCCGCTGCGTCTGCGGGCACGCGCCGGCTCGGCGGAGCTCTGGGCACTGGCCCGGGCTGGGCGGCTGGCCGGTGGAGCTCGTGGATTGCCTATGGACTAGCCGCAGCGGCCTGCCTGTACAGCCAGTACATTGGCGCGCTGGTGCTGGCGTTCCAGGGGCTCCGGGTACTGTGCGCTCACCGAAAGGCCATCGCTCCGTTTGCCCTCGCGGGCGGAGCCGCGGCGGCGGCATTCGTGCCCTGGCTGCTCGTGGCCGGAGACAGCCTGCTGAGCTGGCCATCGACCAACGCCTTCGAGGGCGGCTTCCAGCTGTTCGGCGACGCCGCCTACCGCTACGTGGAGGGTGTGTCCCGCAGCTTCAGCGGGCTGGGCATTGGGCTGACCGTGGCCGTTTGCGGGATCGCCGTGTTCGGATTTGTCTCGCTGCGCTTTTTCGGCAGGCTCCTCGCGCGCGTGGACCTACGACGGACCAGTGAGGGGCAGCCGCTTACGACGGACATGCGCGCGCGGGCTGCAGGCGCACTTCAGCTGGCGAGCGCCGCCACCAGCAACGTCTGGCTGCCGGTGCTGTACGTAGCCGTGCCGCTGGCGCTGATGTTCCTGCTGGGGCTCCGGAAGCCGCTCTACAACCCCAAGTTTGCGCTGGTGGCGCTGCCGGGCTTCCTGCTTCTACTCGGCGTAGCATTGTCGGTCCGCTGGCCGCCGCGGTGGGTAGGGCTGGCGCTGGTCCTGGCGGCAGCAGGCTACGGGCTGAACAACTACTACGCAAATCCACAGTACGCGCGCGACGACTATCGCGGGCTGGCGCACTTCATCAGCACCTCTGAACGGCCGGGCGACGCCATCCTGCTGGACGCGCCGGGACAGGAGCAGATCTTCCCCTACTACTACAAGGGACCTCTGCCGCAGATCGGCCTGCCCACGGAACGGCCGGTGAACCAGGATGCGACCTCGGCCAAGCTGCAGCAGCTCAACACGACGTACAAGCGGCTGTGGCTGGTGCTGTACGGCACCAACGGCAGCGATCCGGACAGCTACGTCGAGCACTGGCTGGCGAGCAAGGACTTCGAAGTCGAGAACCAGTGGTTCGGCGACGTGCGGCTGACCGCCTTCGCCGTCCCATCGTCCGCGGCTCCCGAGAGTCAGCCGGCCGACGCCACCCTCGGGAACTTCGCGCACCTCAGCGGCTACACCCTCACGCCTCCTCAGGTGGCCAGCGGGGACGTGCTGCAGCTCGGCCTGAAATGGCAAGCCGTAGGGCCGCCGCCCGGGAACGAAAAGGTGTTTACCCACGTGATAGACGCGGAGGGCAACATCTGGGCGCAGCGCGACAGCGATCCCGCCGGCGGCGCGCGGCCCACCAGCTCGTGGAAGCCGGGCGACCGCATCGAGGACAACTACGGCCTGCTGCTTCTGCCCGGCACGCCGCCGGGCCAGTACCAGCTCGAGGTTGGCATGTACGACCCGGCGCAGCCGTCCCGCCGGCAGCCGGTGACCGCCGGCGGCTCCGGCGACCGGCTGCTGCTGGGCGGCGTGCAAGTGACGCGACCCGAGCGGCCACCCAGCCTGGATGAGCTGCGCATCCCGCATCCGCTCGATCGCTCGTTTGGGGCGGTGCGGCTCCTGGGCTACGGCCTGACGCTGGTGGGGCAGGACGCGGAGCGCACGTCCTTCGCCGCGGGCGACCAGGTGGAGCTGACCCTATTCTGGCAGGCTGACGCCCGGCCATCGACCGACGCTTCGCTGGCGGTCGAGCTGCGCGGCGGCTCGGCGCCGCTGTTCTCAGGGAAGGTGATCGCCTCTCACCCAACTTCAACCTGGCTGGCCGGCGACCGCTACCGCGAGCAGCACCGGCTGACTTTGCCCGCCTCTTCCCGCGGAGAACACGATTTGGTCGTACGGATCGGGGACTCGGCGCCCGTTCGACTGACGCAGCTTAGCGTCCGGTAATTCAGACGCGTTGCGTCTGCCCGCACAGTCTCTCGCCACCAGCTTCCAGCTTCCCGCTGCTCCCGTCGTCGTCCTCTCGCTACTAGCTTCCAGCTTCCCGCTACTCGAA
>Ga0070738_10002499_pt1 | contig 28053 bp, 29 predicted proteins | sample Coa_R2_2_FD_66446 | JGI IMG/M metagenome (GOLD analysis project Ga0070738, IMG submission 66446) | Surface soil microbial communities from Centralia Pennsylvania, which are recovering from an underground coalmine fire - Coalmine... | ecosystem: Environmental > Terrestrial > Soil > Unclassified ...
GCAGTACCTGTCCATTCGGTACACGGAGCGGCTGGCGGAGGCCGGGATCGAATGCTCGGTTGGGAGTCGCGGGGACTCATATGACAACGCCCTCGCGGAATCCGTGATTGGGCTCTACAAGACGGAGGTGATTCGCCGCCGCGGGCCGTGGCGGCATGTCGAGGACGTGGAGTTTGCGACACTCGAGTGGGTGGCTGGTACAACACGTGTCGCCGGTTGGAGCCGCTCGGCCATGTACCGCCGGCCGAGTTCGAGACCATGTACTACCGGAGTCAGGAAACCCCAGCCGTCGTCGCGGCACTCACGTAACCAGGTCTCCGGGAAAGCCGGAGCGGTTCACACCGCTGGGAGTGAACGGCGTGCGTGTCGCTGGCTTGGCTTCCACCGCAGCGCGGTGCGCTACGTCCACCGGGGCCATCGCGACGATGCCGAGCTCCGCGCGCGACTCCGCACGCTCGCCGAGGCGCATCCCCGGTGGGGATACCCGCGGCTGATTTGGCGTCTTCGGCAAGAGGGTGTCTGCGACAATCACAAGCGCATTCGTCGACTCTATAGACTGGAAGGCCTCGCGGTCCGACGTCGCCGCCGGAAACGGGTCGCCGTGCCGAGGGTCGAGCTCCCCACCCCAACGGCACCCAACGAGCGCTGGTCGATGGACTTTGTGCGGGATACGCTGAGTGATGGGCGCGCCTTCCGCGCGCTCACCGTCGTGGACGACTGCACGCGAGAGTGCCCGGTGATCGAAGTCGGTCTGAGCTTAGGCAGCGATCGCGTGGTCGCGGTGCTCGAGCGGCTGGCGGTCACCCGCGGGCTGCCGCACAGCATTGTGCTCGACAACGGCCCCGAGTGCCAGAGTCGCGCGCTGGATGCCTGGGCCCATCGCCGCGGGGTGCAGCTCCAATTCATCCGACCGGGCAAACCCGTGGAGAACGCCTTCATCGAGAGCTTCAACGGCCGGCTGCGTGACGAATGCCTCAACCAGCACCGGTTTCTCTCGCTCGCTGACGCCCGGCGCACAATCGAAGGATGGCGACAAGACTACAACACGGCGCGCCCTCATCGCGCGCTCGGCACCCTCACTCCAGCCCAATTCGCAGAGCAGTTCCAGAGACCCACAACGACCCGACTGTCAGCTTAAGACCGGACCTAAACCGGGGATACCGTCACTCGCACTGCATGGCTGCCACAACTCAGATGCAAGGCGGGCCCTGGTAGGACAGTGGGGCGCGGGGCTCGCCGGTCATGGCGCCGAGAGCCGCTCTTACGGCCCAGTCTGCGGACGGCGCCTCGAGTCAGTCCCGCATCGCCAGCGCGAGGTGAGGCGCCGGCCTCCGGTCATTTCACGGGACGAAGTGCGTGCCACTGCCCGTGACGCCTCGCGCGGAAGAGCGCCGGCGGAGCCGCACTGAAGGTGGTGGGCGTTGCCGCAAAGGAGCAGGGGCACCCTTTCACGACTTGATAGTCAGTTCCGTCCGCGTTGATGAACCCGTGATCCACGGCGATGATCGCTCCGTCCGGCGAGTAGGACAACTGCGCGCCCAACCCCAACGCGGTCGTCAATTGGGTGATGTTGGTGCCGTCGGCGTTCATCGTGTAGAGATAGCTGGTCCGCGTTCCCTCCGGCTCGCCGACAAAGGCGATATGCTGACCGTCAGGTGAGGCGGCGACGGCGCCCACGTCCCACGCCCGAGGCCCGTTGAAGTTCACATAGGAACAGGCCGTCGGCCCCGAGGAGCCCGAGCACCCCAGCACTTGTCGGTCCCCGTTCTCCAGAAACAGGCCGGAAGACCCGAAACACGCATCGTCACAGAAGAACAGCACGTCCTGCCCGTTCGCGGTCCACGCCGCCGGCCCCGCTTCATCCTCCTCGAAAATCTGGATCGAGTGGATCGCGCCGGACGCGTCGATGACGATGATGCCGGGGGCGCAGCAATTGGCGGGCGCGGGAACACCCCTGAAGACCGTACTCGGCTGTCCGGCGTACACGATGAACTGCCCGGTCGGGGACCATTGCGGCGGGCCTGACGACCAGTAGAGCGCAGGACCAACCTGGTGCGCGTTGGTCCCATCGGCGTTCATGACGAACACCGACGTACTGTCCGGCACGCGCGCGGATGAGAAGAACACGATCTGGCTGCGATCCGGCGACAGATTGGGGCTGTAATCCTGGGCGCCCGTGGTCAGCACTTGCTTGACGTTCGACCCGTTGGCATTCATGAGAATGATGCCGGTGCTGTTGCTGCCGACTACCGGGACGTTCGGCGGGAGCCCGGTCGCGGTGAACGTCCCATACGTCTCGGCCACGCCGGTGCTGGTGACGCTCCGCGCTGCCAGGGTCTGCGGCCCCAATCGGGGACCAAGGGTCCACAATTCGTCGGCATAGCCCGCTTCGTCGGTCGTGACCGCCGGCGCAAAGACGGAGCCGCCCCCCGAGGTGACAACGAAACTGATGGTGAAGTTGCGGAGAGGGTGCCCCTTGTGATCGGTGGCGCGAATGCGGACCGGAGTGGGCAACGGCGCACTCGACGGGCCGCTCTGCGCGTCGCCCGAGACGGCGCTCACCACGACGTCGCTGGGAGGCGTGGGGCCAGTGGGGGTCGAGCTGGACGTGCAGGCGACGACAGCACACAGGCCGAGACCCGTCCACGCAAGCTGCTTCGTCATGGTAGTACCCTTCCCGGTGCCAGAGAGTGGTCCAGCGCTCCCACGACGCTCCACCAACGCGCACCATCCGTCGCGGCCGACGCGATCCGCATCGCGAGCTCCGACGGGACGCTCCGTGATCGAATCTCGCCCGACCCACTGACAGTGCGTGCCGGGCGACGGTCCCGCCAGGCCACCGGCGTCGTCGTGGTAGTAGCGACGGTCGCCGCCCCCGACGCACCCCGCGGCTCGCACCTCTCCGTCGCCGGTGTAACTTCCAGCCGTCCGTTTACTCGAATCTGCCACGTGGCGAGTCCCGAAACAACGGGACTCGTTTCACGGTCCGGGTTCGGGCACCCCCCCTCGTCGCCCCCCTGGACGCACTTCGCGGGCTCTAGGGGACACGCCATGAAACGCCTCACGCTCGCCCTCGCCGGGCTCCTGGTCGTCGCACCCCTCGGCGCGCAGTCGGTCGCACGCGACAGTCTGCTCAGCCATTTGGCCGGCCGCTGGGTGCTGCGAGGCCCGATGGCGCGCCGGACGGTCGTCCACGACGTGACGTTCCGGTGGGTGCTGGGCGGCGAGTACATGGAGATGCACGAGGTCTCGCGCGAGCGCACGCCGGCGGGAACGCCCGCCTACGAGGCCATCGTGTACCTGGTGCACGACCCGCACTCCCACGAGTACGGGGCGCTCTGGATGGACAACACCGACTACAATGCGTTCCTGCCCGCTGGCCAGGGGCGAGGCGTCGCAGCCGGTGACTCGATCCCGTTTCTCTTCACCTACTCGCCGACCGACCGCTTCCACACCACGTTCGTCTACGATCGCGCGACGGACAGCTGGGCGTGGCACATGGACAACGACGACGCGCGCGGTCGGCGTCCGTTCGCCCGGGTGACGCTGACCCGCCGTTGACGTGCCGGGCGAATCTCGGCGGTGTCCAGGACCCGGACCCCGAGTGCCACACTCTCTCGAGCGACTTGCGCGGTCGGAAACGGACGCTCGCCGCGCGTGGTTCACGGGCACTACCCCCGTGCCGTCGCCCTCTCGGGCCCTGAATGGGGCCTCGCTTCTCTGTTCACCAGCAACTCGACGGGTACGGCCCTCAGCAAGCTCACGTTCTGAGTTGTCCGCGGCGCGACATCGGATCGGCCAACATCGGAGGCTCGGGCCCCTTCCGGTCAAGCCGCTCGTTTTCGGCTGAAGCTTGACGCTCCTGACGTGTAGGTCGTCTATATTTCGCTAGCACTCCGATTGAGGCTGAGCGGGCATGCGGACCGTCAAAGGGGTCGTACATAGTGATCCGGCGATACTGGGAGGCGAGCCCGTGTTCGTGGGGACGCGCGTCCCTGTGACCTCCCTCTTCGAGTGGCTGGAGGGCGGCGAGACGTTGGACGAATGGCTCGATAACTTCCCGGGCGTGACGCGCGAGCAGGCGGTGAGCGTACTGGAAGATGCAAAGGCTCTCACCCTCGCCGGTGCGCGTTCTTCTCGATGAGCACCTACGCCGGAAGCTTGCCCGGGAGCTGACAGGGCATGACGCCCGGGGAGTCCGCGAAATGGGTTGGGGCGCGCTGCAGAACGGCGCGCTTCTTCGCCAAGCGGGTACCGAAGGTTTTCGCGCGTTGCTCACGATGGACAAGCGCATTCCCGACCAACAGAACGTCCGGCGTATTGGACTGGCGATCGTGATCATCCGAGCGCCGAATAGCCGGATGGCGAACCTCCGACCGCTGGTTCCGGAAATCCTGCGCGCCCTGCGCGAGACCGAGCCGGGCCACCACCGCTTCGTTGGAATCGAGTAGCGAATCAGTACGCCGGCGCCGGGCGATCAGCCTGCGACGACACACCGATCCCCGGCGATCGCTGCGGCAATCTCGCCCCGGGGTGCGCCGAGGGCGAAGAGCGCGCGGACCAGGAGATCGAGGGAGACGGTCGGGTCCCCGGCCTCCAGCTGAGCTCGCCGTGCAACCCAGGCGAGCGGCTTGTCGGGCGGAGCCATTCTCCGCAGTAGATGTCGCTGGTGACACATCCGTACCCGAAATTACGGTCCCGACCGCGCGATCCCACAGCCACCCGGCCGGGTGCGGGACGCCGGAGCAGTGAGCGATCCTGCTACCCCGGGACGGCCGGTCGATCAGGGCTGGTTGGAACTCGACTCGGAAGCACTCGGCTTCCGAGTGGCTTCCGAGTCGTTCCTGCCCGGTCTGGCGCCAGATTGAGGGGTGATCGCCACCCTATCCGCACAGCGACCGGCCTGCCGCGTCGAACGACCGAAGCGCTCGCGTTCCCGCTCACTCGCCAGTTTCAATCGGTTTGGGGGGCGGCGGTCACTCCGTGACGGGGCCGGCGACGCTCGGTTCCTGGGCGCGGCCGCCACGAACGAGCTCGCCTCCGAGGCGCTCCACCGTGTCGACAAGGAAGTCGAGGTCGCTCCGTCGCGTTCGATGATTCGTGAGGGCGACCCGCAGCACCAATGACCCTCGTATCGTCGTCGCCGACGGGACGGCCAGGCCCTCGTCATGCAAGCGGCCCAGGATGCGGCGATTCAGGGCGTCGAGATCAGGGAGCGCGCCGTCGCCGTCGTTGTAACGAAAGCAGACGATGTTGAGCGCGACAGGCGCCATCAATTCGAGCCGCCGGCTCTCTGCCACACGGTCCGCGAGGTACCGCGCCTGAGTGATGTTCTGAGCGATCATCGTCCCGAGCCGATCGAGCCCGTACGTCTCGACCGCCATCCACACCTTCAGCGCACGAAACCCGCGCGTCAGCTGCAACCCGGCGCTGCTGAAGACGCCGAATTGATCGGTCAGGTGACTGTAGCCGGCACCGAGGTACGGGCTCTCCTGCGCAAACGTCGCCAGCTGGTCCGCGCGCCGGCGCACGAGAATGCAGCCGACTTCGGCCGGGAGATACGGCCACTTGTGCAGATCGAACGCGATACTGTCTGCCAGCTCGATGCCATCGACCCCCGTCGCGTAGTCCCGGCTCACCCGCGACAGTGCGCCAAACGCACCATCGACATGGAACCACAGGTCGGACTCCCGACAGACGGCAGCCAGTCCAGGCAGATCGTCGACGGCCCCCGTATTGACCGTTCCGGCATTCCCGACGACGCAGAACGGCTGATCACCGTTTCGCATACTCTCCGCGATGGCGACCCGAAGCGCGGTGATGTCGATCCGAAACGCATCGTCCACCGGGACGCGTCGCAGACAGTCACGCCCGAGCCCGAGAAGCTCCACCGCCCGCTCGACGGACCCGTGCGTCTCGGTCGAGCAGAACACCACCATCGGGCGATCCACGGCTCGGAGCCCGCGCCGCCGCACGTCCACCGGCGCCTTCGCGGTTCGCGCGACCGCCAGCCCCGTGAGATTGGCCATCGACGCACCGCTGACAAAGAGCCCCCCGCTCGTCTCGGGAAACGCGAAGAGCTGCCGCAACCACGACAGTACCCGCAGCTCGAGCAGCGTCGCGGCATGTTCACCGCCCGCACCGTTCGGGTTCATGGCCGAGGCGAGGAAATCCGCGAGCACGGCCGCCGGCGCCCCACTGCCGTTCACCCACCCCCAGAATCGGGGGTGTATGTTCCCGTACCGGTACGGCAGGATGTGTCGACGAAAGTCGGCATACACATCGGCCACGGGACGGGACCCCAGGGGCGCTGGATCCCGATCGTTCCGCAGGAAGCTGCCGTCCGGGATGCGTGACCAGACGGGATGTTCCCGTAACGTCGCCAGATACTCGACGACGTCGTCGACCGCCCGGTGCGCCACCTGCCGGAATTCGGTCCAGTCCTGCGGGTCGAGCGTGTCGTCCAGCGCTGGCCACGCCTGGCCGCTCGTCATGCGGGTCGTCGCGGCCGCCCCGCTCGACGCCGCAGGTCGTGCGCGCGTCACGAGTAGGTCTTGCGGAACGAGTCCTTTCGGACGATCAACCCATCCTGGATCGAGAACAGGTCGCAGCCACGGACCAGGAAGGAGCGGCCATCCGCCCCGGTCTTCCGGATCCCCCAGGTCGCGACGACCCAGTCGCCAACGGCGCGCATCTCGCCCGGCTCCGAGGTGCCGTCACTGTCGTGCGCGAGCACTCGCGCAAACCCCGCGCGCACTGCGTCCCGCCCCACGAAGGTCTCGCCCGGCTCCGGCCCGACGGACGCCGAATACACACAGTCGTCGGCGATGAATGTCATGAGGGACTCCAGGTCGGACCGGTCCCACGCGGCGGTGACTTCGCGGATGATGTCCAGGGGCCGCATCGCGTTGGTCGTCATGGCTGACTCGCGGACCGCGCCATCCTCCGCGTCTCGGTGCACACCAGAGTGCCGGTCATTGGCGGCTCGGTCATTGCTCAAGGGTGAACCCCTCGTCCTTCCACCCTTCGACGCCGCCGATCATCTTCTTCACCGGACGGTCGAGCGACGCCAACCGGTGCGCGGCCCGGTCGGCCCCGTTGCAGTGCGGCCCGTTGCAGTACACGACGAACAGCGTATCGGGCGCATACCCCGCCAACGACCGCGCATTGATCGTTCGGTGCGGCAGGTTGATCGCCCCGGGGAGATGGCCCGTGGCATAGTCGGTCGGGCTGCGCACGTCGAGCAGAACGAAGCCGGGCGCCCCGGTCTGCAAGGCGGCGTGCACATCCCAGCAGTCGGTCTCCAGCGTGAGGAGCCGGGCGTAATGGTCGCGCGTGATCTCCGGCGCGGCAGCCGGGATGTCGGTCACGGGGGACGAAGCTGGCAGAGTGGGCATCGGGACCAGTGGCTGGGGTGAATCGGTGCTGCGGGCGGGCACCACCATCTTGCCACCTCGGTGCACCATGCAACAGTGGCGCAAACGCCAATCATCGGCAATATTCCGCCATGGCGCCCCGACGGGTGCATGGGAGGGTGGTGGACCGACACCGACTGTGAGCGCATGCCAACGATCACGTCTGACGTTCGCCGTCACCGAGGCCTCGTGGCCGATACCGCGGGCGGCCGGCGCCGCCGCCATCTCGTGGCGGCCGTGGCCTATGACGGTCTCTGCACGTTCGAGTTCGGCATCACCGTCGAGCTCTTCGGCTTGCCACGGCCGGAGATCCCGAACTGGTACGAGTTTGTCGTGTGTGCCGCCGAGCGTCGGCCGCTGTGCGCGACCGGGGGGGTCCAACTGCGACCGAGCGCCGGCATCGAGGCGCTGAATCGGGCCGACACGATCATTCTGCCCGGGTGGCGCGACCCGCACGAGGCGCCGCCGCGGGCACTGGTCGACGCACTCGTCGCCGCGCATCGGCGCGGCGCGCGCCTGGCATCGATCTGCTCCGGCGTCTTCGTGCTCGCCGCCACGGGGCTCCTCGATGGCCGCCGTGCGACGACGCACTGGCGGTATGCGAGCATGCTTCGCCAGGCGTTCCCGCGCATCCAGGTCGATCCCGATGTCCTCTACGTCGATGAGGGGACGGTGCTGACGTCAGCGGGGAGCGCGGCCGGCATCGATCTCTGCATGCATCTCATCCGCCGGGACCATGGCGCGACGGTCGCAAACGCGGTGGCTCGGCGACTGGTCATGGCGCCCCATCGCGAGGGCGGCCAGGCGCAGTTCATCCCCGCACCGGTCGGTGACGAGGATCGCCCATGGCTGGCGCAACTGTTCGATTGGGTGCAGCGTCGGCTCCATGAGCCGCTGACGATCGACCGGATGGCGCGACAGGCACACATGAGCACACGTACCCTCACCCGCCGCTTCGCCGAGACCGCCGGCGTCAGCCCCGGGACATGGCTCATCGGCGTGCGCGTCGCGCGCGCCCGGGACCTGCTGGAAACCTCGCGTCACTCGGTGGAGCGCATTGCCGTCGACTGTGGATTCGGTTCCGTCGCGACGATGCGGCACCACTTTCGGCAGCGCGTGCACATGAGCCCCGCCGCCTATCGTGCGCGCTTCCACACAACCGGACCACACGCCCGGCCGTCGCGCGGCCGGAGCAACTGACGTCCGTTTCCACACCGCCATCCCCCGGACGCCGACGCTGCCGTCGAGGATGGTCCAGCTCCTCCGGCCACACGCGACACGGGCCACTGTCCCGTGAGACAGTGGCCCGTCCTGTAGGCCGGGGATCCTGGGCGGGCTCGCGCCCGGCCGGTCAGGGGCAGCCCATGCGGGCGGCTCGGTGTGGAGTCAGGCGTGCGCCGCCGCGAACTGTCGCATCCACTCGTCCTGACGCGTTTTCATCTCGGCCGGGGTCAGGTCCTCCTTCCGTGTGGCTATTGTCCACTGGAAGCCCTCCGGGTCGATGATCGTGCCGGTCCGGTCGCCCCAGAATTGATCCTGGAGCTGTCCCATCGGCCCCTCGGCCACCCGCGCCCCGGCTTTGACCGCCCGGTTGAACAGGACGTCGCAGTCGGGCACGTAGACCCACAACGACATCGGCGAGCCGCGGTGTGCCTTGGCCGTGCTCCCCCCCATCATGTCGTCGTTGAGCATGAGGAGCGAGTCACCCACGCGGATCTCCGCGTGGAGAATCTTCCCGTCCGGACCCACGGCGCGCGCGACCTCCTCGGCGCCCAGCGCTTTCTTGTACCAGTCGATCGCTGCCGCCGCGTTCTCCATCGTGAGCTGCGGCGTGACAGTGTGAAAGCCCGAGGGAACCGGTGTCTTTGCCTTGGCCATCGTTTCCTCCATGCAAGAACAGGGACCCGGATGGTGCACAGCGCTCGCCGTCCACGCAAGCTGAACGGCGAGGCGTCCACAGGAGCCGCAGGCCGCCCGCGGCACGACGAGCACCCGCGGCCGATGGGCGGACCTGGCATGGCCGGGGTATATTGCGAACCGCTCCGCGGTCGCTCCTCTCTCCTCTCTCGATCGCCCGATCGCTCCCACGCTCCCACGCTCCCATGTCGCTCACGATCCGCGGGCTCCGTAAGTCGTACCCCGGCGTCACGGCCGTCGACGGGATCGACCTCGAGGTGCGCACGGGCGAGTGCTTCGGCCTCCTCGGCCCCAACGGCGCGGGGAAGACGACGACGGTCGAGATCTGCGAGGGGCTCACCGCGCCCGACACGGGGGATGTCGTCGTCCTCGGACGCCGCTGGACCGACCACCCGCGCGAGCTGCGCGAGCGCCTGGGGATCCAGCTCCAGGAGACGCAGCTCTCGGAGAAGCTGACGGTCGAGGAGACGGTGCGCCTCTTCCGGTCCTTCTTCCGCGCGGGACGCGCGGTCGACGAAGTCATCGACCTGGTGCAGCTCGATGAGAAGCGTGCCGCCCGCGTCGGCGGCCTGTCGGGCGGGCAGAAGCAGCGCCTGGCGCTCGCCTGCGCGCTGGTCGGCGATCCCGATCTGCTCTTCCTGGACGAGCCGACGACGGGACTCGATCCGCAGGCGCGGCGCCAGGTGTGGGACCTCGTCGAGCGCTTCCGCACGACCGGCCGCACGGTCGTGCTGACGACGCACTACATGGACGAAGCCGAGCGATTGTGCGATCGTGTCGGGATCATGGATCACGGCAAGCTGATCGCGCTCGACACGCCGCGGGCGCTGATCCGTGCGCGATGCGCCGAGCACGTGGTGACCTTCTCGACCCTGCCCGCCGGAGCCATCGATATCGAGAGGCTGCGAGCGATGGAGGGCGTGCTCGATGCCCGACCGGACGATGGCGGCTACCAGCTCGACGTCGCCGAGCTCCATCGCGCCGTGCCCGCGCTGCTCGCCTTCCTGGCCGGCCGAGGGATCGAGTTGAGCGCGTTGGAGACCCATTCGGCGACGCTCGAGGATGTGTTCGTATCGCTGACCGGCCGGCATCTGCGCGATGACTGACGCGACGCTCACCCCGCCCCGCCGGGAGATCCCGGAGGGCCCGCGTCAGCCGGCCGCCCGGCCGCCTGCCCGGCGCCGTGGCTGGCGCGACCGCTCGCTCATCCAGCTCACGCTGGTCCGCTATCGGGAGTTCCTGCGCGAGCCGGAAGCGGTGTTCTGGGTGTTCGTCTTCCCTGTCCTGCTGGCCGGCGGCCTCGGCGTCGCCTTTCGCAATCGGCCGGCGGCGCGCCAACCGGTCGCGGTGCTGTCGACCGCGCCGGGCGCCGCGCAGCTCGCGGCCGCGCTCCGCTCGGACTCGTCGCTCACCGTGCGCGTGCTGGGCGACAGCGAGGCGGCGCGCGCGCTACGCACCGGCGAGGTGGCCCTGGTCGCCGTATCGGCCGGCGCGGGCGCCGTGTCCTATCGGCTCGACGACACGCGCCCCGAGGCGCGCACGGCCCGGCTCCTGGCCGACGGGGTGGTCCAGCGCGCGGCCGGCCGGCGCGATCCGGTCAGCACCCGTGACGAGCAGGTCCGCGAGCGCGGGTCCCGCTACATCGACTTCCTGATCCCGGGGCTCCTCGGCATGAACCTCATGGGGAGCGGCATCTGGGGCATCGGGTTCGCGGTCGTCGACGCACGGAAGAAGAAGCTGCTCAAGCGCCTGATCGCCACGCCGATGCGGCGGGCCGAGTATCTCGCGTCGTTTCTGCTCTCCCGGCTGACGATGCTGTGCTTCGAGGTCGGGACGCTGCTGGGCTTCGGCGTGCTCGTCTTCGGCGTGCCGGCGCGCGGCTCGCTGGCGGCGCTGGTCCTCATCTGCCTCGTCGCGTCGCTCACCTTCGGCGCCATGGGACTCCTGGGCGCCTCGCGGGTCCGCACCGTCGAGGGCGCGTCCGGCCTCATGAACCTGATGATGCTGCCGATGTGGGTTTTCTCCGGCGTCTTCTTCTCATCATCGAACTTCCCCCGCGCGATGCAGCCCTTCATTCAGGCGCTGCCGCTCACCGCCGTGAACAACATGCTCCGCGCCAACCTGTTGCAGGGCGCGGCGCTCGGCACCATGTGGGGCGAGATGGGCATCGCGGCAGCGTGGCTGGTGCTGTGCTTCGTCGTGGCGCTCAAGCTCTTTCGCTGGAAGTGAACCGGCGATACGGCGCCGGCCTCGTCCCCTTTCCCTCCCCTTCCGCTTCCCCTCCTCTTTCGTCATCGCATCGCTCATGTCCCGACTCGCCCGATCCGTTGCCGTCGCCGGCACCCTGATGGCGTCGGCCGTCGCCGCACAGCCGGCGGCGCCGTCGCACGCCATGCCGCCCGCCCAGGACCAACAGCTCGCGCGCGCGATCTACAAGGAGATGGTCGAGATCAGGTCCGGCTACACGACGGGCGCGACGACACCGGTCGCCGAGGCTGTGGCCCGGCGCCTCCGGGCCGCCGGTTTCGCCGAGCAGGACATCTTCGTGGGCGGGGCGGCGCCGAACAAGATGAACCTCGTCGTCCGCTACCGTGGGACGGGCCGCCGGCGTCCGATTCTCCTCCTCGCGCACACGGACGTCGTGGAGGCGAAGCGCGAGGACTGGAGCATGGATCCGTTCGTGCTGAACGAGCAGGACGGCTACTTCTACGGCCGCGGCACGGGCGACGACAAGGCGCAGGCGGCGATCTGGATCGCCAACCTGATCCGCTACAAGCGCGAGGGATTCAGGCCCGATCGCGACCTCATCGTCGCGCTGACGGCTGACGAGGAGGGAGGTGGCCCGTACAACGGCGTCGACTGGCTGCTCAAGAACAGACGTGACCTGATCGACGCCGAGTATGCGCTGAACGAAGGGGGATGGGGGGAGTCGGTGAACGGGACCAGGCTCTCCAACGACGTGCAGGTCAGCGAGAAATACGTCATCAACTATCGATTCGAGGTGCGCAACAAGGGTGGACACAGCTCGCTGCCGGTCTCGGACAACGCGATCTACCATCTGGCCGGCGCACTCGACCGGCTCTCGCGCTTCGGCTTCCCACTCGAGACGAACGAGGTCACGCGCGCCTACTTCCAGGCGATGTCGGGCATCGAGCACGGGCCGGTGCGGGCCGATCTCGCGGCCGTGGCACATGGCGACACCGCGGCCATGCGGCGGGTCGCTCAACAGTCTACCCCGTGGAACGCGACCCTGCGGACGACGTGCGTCGCCACGATGCTCGAGGGTGGTCACGCGTTGAATGCGCTCCCTCAGCTTGCGGCCGCCGCCGTCAACTGCCGCGTCCTACCTGGCGACAGCGCCGAGTACGTGACCGAGACCCTGCGGCGCGTGGTCGCGGACACGGCCGTGAAGGTGACCATCACGGGCGACCCGCACGGCGCGCCACCGTCGCCCATGCGACAGGACCTTCTGAGCTCGGTCAGCGCGGTCACGACCGAGCTGTGGCCGGGCGTCGCCACCGTGCCGCTCATGGTCATGGGCGCGACGGATGGCAGGTACCTGCGAGCGGCTGGTATTCCGACCTACGGCGTCCAGGGACTCTTCTACGACCGGGGCGACATCCGCTTCCACGGCCGCGACGAGCGACTCGAGGTGCGCTCGTTCTACGAGGGCCAGACGTTCCTGTACGAGCTGGTGAAGCGTCTCGCGGGCTCCCCTCAGACCTGATCGCGCGCCCGCCTGGTGTGCCGCGCGGGCGGCCGGCCCGCGCGGCGCATCATGCTACGGCCCCGACGTGACCGCGGCGGGCGTGACGACCGACTTGGCGTCGAGCTCGCGGCAGACGTAGCCGATCACGTAATCCGGCGCGGTGTCCACCCGCACCTCACCGCTCGCCTGAAGGTCCGCGAGCGCGCTCGCGACGGCCTTCCAGAGGGGCGTGCCTCGGTAGGCTGCGTATGGATTCTTCATCGATCCCATGCTCCCGTGTGCCCGGCCGTGCTCTGCGCGGGTTCAGCGGCTCGAGCTCGGTTCCGAGCGCCGACCGGCACTAGCGGTCGAGCGTCCGTCGGATCTGGTCCCGCGCCGCGATGAGGACGGGGCGCTGCGCGGGGTTCGCCTCGATCATGTCGCCGAGCAGCGCGCCCGCCGAGTCGTCGGACAGGGTGATCACCTCGCCTCCCACGCGACGCCCATTCAAGTGCCGTGAGGCGTCGATCGGCACCACGTTCGTGAGGACGACATCGGTGTCGCCGTACTGCGCCCGTACGGCGACGAAGCGCTTGCCCCGCCGCTCCATGAAGCCGAATCGGAACCCGTCGATATCCGCCGGCCACGCGGGCATGGCGTACCGGCCCCCCTCGTCGCCCTCGAACTCGACTGCGCCGGGGCGGAGTGTGGAGTAATTCAGCTCGAACCCACCTTCGTAGCGAATCGCGTGGCGCATGGCGTGACCCCACTAGACGTTGAGCATCGGGCGTTCGGCGATCGAGTCGTCGAGGTGAACGGTGCCGCACTCCCCCCGATCGATCTGGTGCGTCCACTGACCCGTCCCCCTCCCCCCTCCCCCTCCCCCTCCCGCGCCGCCGCCCCTGCCGTCGACGATGGTGCGCAGGTGCCGGGAGACCACGGCGCAGGGCCAATGCCCCTGCGCCGCTCTCATGTCCGGGCCCGGTGACCAGACCCAGTGACCGGACCCGCGCAGTGCTTTACTTCGTCCGGACCGCCCTGCCGGCAATCGCCGGTGTCGCCCCGGTGGCGCCGACTCCAGCCAGAACCTTCTGCGTGTGCTTGGCCCCGCCCAGGCTCGAGGTGATCTCGATCTGCCTCGCCTCCGGTAGGTCCGCCTTCGGGACACGAATGGTGAGCACACCATTCTCGACGTGGGCGCTGATCTCCTCGCCCTTGACACCCGGCGGCAGTTGGAACCTGCGAATGAACGACCCGTAGCTTCGCTCGGCGAGGTGAAAGCGCCCTTCCTCGGCCTCCCGGCGCTCCTCCGTCCGCTCGCCCCGCACCGTCAACACCCCGTTGGCGGTCGTCACCTCGACATCGCTCTGCGCGATGCCCGGGATTTCGATCGCGAAGAGCAACTGCTGGTCGAGCTCACGGACATCGACGGCCGGGCTCCAGTCACCCCGTCCCGCGTGCCCGAGGCGGAACGCATCCTCGAACAACCTGTCGATCTCGCGTCGCAATCCGAAGACCGGCGCGGTTGGAGTCGTCGTGGCGTACACCATACATGCCTCGCTCTCGTAGGGGCCCCACCCGCAACCGCACCGGACAACCGGGTCCCGATGGCCTCCAGCGTCCTTTCCGTCAACGTAGGTCGGCGGACGCGGTTTGTCAAGCTTCTGTCCAATACACGATCTTGACATCCCGTGCCTGGCCCCGCTAGCATTGACGGATGGCGCGCTCGGCCCGGTCCACGCAGCACCACCACCCGATGCGGGTCGTGACCCGCCGCACCGGGCTGAGCGCCGATCTCTTACGGGCCTGGGAGCGGCGGTACGAGGTCGTTGCGCCGGCACGATCGGCGAGTGGCCGGCGCCTGTACTCCGACGCCGACATCGAGCGACTGCGGCTGCTCTATCGCGCGACGCTGGCGGGCCGGAGCATTGGCCAGGTGGCCGACCTGCCCACGGACGCACTCGCCGCCCTCGTCCGGCGCGACGGGAGCGCCGACGCCGAGGCGGGACGCGGGAGCCCGGGCTCGCCGGCCCCTGACGGCGGCGTACCCCCGTCGGCCAGTGATTTCCTGGACGACGCATTTCGGGCAGTCGCCCGGCTCGATGCGACGGCAGTCGATGCCGTGCTCCGCCGCGCGGTGATCGCGCTCCCCGTCGCGGCGCTCCTGGACACGGTCATCGTCCCGTTACTCGAGCGCGTTGGCACCGGCTGGCGGGAAGGCACGCTGCGTCCTGTGCATGAGCACCTCGCCGGGGCCGTGCTCCGCCGCGTGCTGGAACGCATCGTCGAGAGTGCGAGCTCGCCGTTCGCCACGGCGAACCTCGTGGTCGCGACCCCCACCGGCCAGGTCCACGAGTTTGGCGCACTGCTCGTGGCGGCCGCCGCGGCGGCCGAGGGGTGGCGGGTCACCTACCTCGGCGCCGACCTGCCCGCCGAGGACATCGCTGAGGCCGCGATTCGGACGCGGGCGCGGGGCGTGGCGCTGAGCGTCGTGTACCCGACGGGCGATCCCGCGATCGGCGACGAGATGCGCCGCCTTCGGCAGGCCTTGCCAGAGGATGTCACCGTGCTGGTCGGCGGCGCCGCCGCGACGACGTACGCGTCGTCGCTGCACGAGATCGGCGCCGTGCCGCTCGACAGCCTGAGGGGACTCCGCGCGACACTCGCGTCGCTCCGCCGCTGCCGGCGACGGCCCGGTGAGCCGCCCTGAGTCGGCCCGGTTCCAGCTCCACGCGCCGGGCCGACTACCCCTCGATCTTGTAGATCTCGCGTCGGCCCTGCTCGACGAGGTCGTGATATCCCTTCATGACCCGCTCGAACTCCTTCGCGTCGTCGGACGTGCCCTGGGGCATGCCCATCATGTCCTCGAACGCCTTGAGGCTCGGCACTTCCATCTCCGCGACGACGGTCCAGTATCGCTCAGCGCACAGGTCGGTCATGATGCGCATTTTCGGCATCCCGACTCGCTCGCCGAGCCGTGCCATGCCGGTGAACTTCTCCACCATCGCTCGGACTTTGCCGGGCTTGCAGTACATGATGTCGCGGACGAGGTACATTGGGCGCCTCCGGTCGGTCGAGAGTTGGCGCAGCCTGGGCCTGCACATTGGTCGAGACGGTGCGACGCCGCAAGCGAGCCCCCTCGGTCCCGGCCGCTTCCCCCCGGGGACGCCGTCGCCCCGGAGACCGGGCTCTTGACATGGTGTCGCCTGTCGACAACAATAGGGCGTGGCCAGTCCCGACGATCGGCTTCAGGGCACGCTGGATCTCCTGGTGCTCCGGACGCTCGCGCACGAGCCGCTCCACGGGTGGGCGATCTCGCGCCGCATCCGCGAACGGTCGGGTGATGTGCTTCAGGTCAATCAGGGCTCGCTCTACCCCGCGCTCCACCGACTGGAGCGCGAAGGCTGGCTCACCGCCGAGTGGACGGTGGCCGAAACGGGGCGGCGAGCCAAGGTCTACCGCCTGACGCCGCAGGGCCGGCGCGCCTGCGAGCGCGAGGAGCGCGGCTGGCACGCGTTCGTGGCGGCGGTCTCTCAGGTGCTGAGCCCCGCCTGATGCGCCCGTCGGCTGATCCCCTCGGCCTCCTGCCGCGGCTGCGTCGGATCCGCGCCATTCTCTTCCGGAGCCGCGCCGAACGCGACCTGGACGACGAGATCGAGCTGCACCTCTCGCTCGAAGCCACCGAGCTCGTGCGGCAAGGCCTCGATCCCCAGGCGGCCGCCGTCGTCGCGCGCCGCCGCTTCGGCAGGATCGACATGGTCAAGGATGCGGTCCGCACGATTCGCGGCGGCGAAGCGGTGGACGAGCTCCGTCGCGACCTCGTCTTCGCCGCTCGCGCGCTGCGTCGCCGCCCGGGCTTCGCCGCCGTCGTCGTGCTGACGCTCGTGATCGGCCTCGCCAGCGCGACCACGATCTTCGGGGTCGTCTATGGCGTGCTGTGGGCGCCGCTCCCCTACGGTGAGCCGGACCGCATCGTCACGGTCTCGCAGACCGAGCGTTCACGTGGACGCGAGCAGGGCCCGGCGTCGCTCCCCAACTTTCTCGACTGGCGCGCGCGCTCGCGCTCGTTCAGCGCGCTCGCCGCCATCGAGCCGTTCGGCATGCGCCTCACCACGCCCGAAGGACCCGAGCGCATCCCGGCCTGGCGCGTGACGGAGGGGTTCTTCGATGTTCTGCGCGCCCGGCCGCTCCTCGGACGCACGTTCTCCGCCGACGAATACCAGCGCGGGCGGGCGCGGGTCGTCGTGCTCGACTACCAGACCTGGAGCACGCGCTTCAACGCGGACTCGAGCCTGGTCGGCAAGGTCCTGATCATGAATGACGAGCCCCGCCAGGTGATCGGCGTCATGCCGCCCGGCGTGGAGTTTCCGCCGCGTCCCGGCGTCTGGGTCCCCAAGATTCCCGAGCCCGCCGAGCTGCTGGAGCGCAACGCCGCCTTCTACACCGTCGTTGGACGCCTCGCGCCCGGCGTGACGATCGACGGCGCACGGGCCGACATGAGCCGCCTGGCCGCGGTGCTGGGGCAGGAATATCCCACCGTCGATCGCGATCTCGGGGTCGCCCTCACGCCGCTCCGGACATACCTGGTGGGCAGCGTGCGGGCGCGGCTCCTCGTGCTCTTCGGGTCGGTGGGCCTGCTCCTGCTCCTGACGGGCGCGAACCTCACGACGCTGCTCTTCGCGCGCGCGGTGGAGCGGGAGGGCGAGCTGGCGATTCGCGCGGCACTGGGGGCCGGTCGGTGGCGGATCGCGCGGCAGATCGTGGCCGAGCACCTGCTGCTCGCCGGGGTGGCGTTCGCTCTCAGCCTGGTCGCGGCGTCCGTTGCGCTGCGGGATATCCGCGGCGTGGCCGCCGGGCTCCTCCCGCGCGCCGGCGAGATGCACATCGGATTACCCGCGGTCCTGTTCGCGGCCGTCATCGCCCTCGCCATGGCCCTCGCCCCGCTCCGGCCCCCGCACCGACGCCGACGCGTGCAGCGCACGCTGGTCGTGGCCGAAGTCGCCCTGGCGGTCATCCTCGTCGTCGGTGCGGGGCTGTTCGTCCGGAGTGTGCGCGCGCTCCTGCGCGTCGACCCGGGATTCACGCCCGAGAACGTCCTCGCGATCACGCTGCAAACCGAATCGCTCTACCCGGCTGATTCGCTGCGCGCGCAGTTCGCCCGCACGGTCGAGGCTCGATTCGCGGCCCTCCCGGGGGTCCGGTTCGCCGCCGTCACGACCGCGCTCCCCTTCGGCGGCGACATCGGCCCGGTGCAGTCGTCGTTCGAGATCCGTGACCGGCCGCTCGGCTCGGCGCGGGCACGCCCCACCGTCCGTACGGCGGCCATCTCGCCCGGATATTTCGCGGCGCTCCACATCGGGCTCCGGACCGGACGCGCCTTTCTGCCGACCGACGACGCGACCCATCCCCAGGTCGCCATCGTGAGCGCGGCATTTGCGCGGCAGTACTGGCCCGGGGCGAACCCCGTCGGGCAACAGATCACGGTCAGCTTCGACAGCGGGCCTGTGCTGCGCGAGATCGTGGGCGTGGTCGCCGACGTTCATGACGCGGGACTGGACCGGCCGCCGACGCCCGTCCTGTATCTGCCGTACGCGCAGGCCCCGACCGGTGGCGTCGCGTTCGTGCTCGAGACGGGGTCGTCCCCGCGCGCGCTCCTCGGGCGCGCTCGCCGCGAGCTCGCCACGATCAACGGCTCGATGCCGGTCGCCTCCGTGACGACCCTCGACGAGCTGCTCGCCCAATCGACCGGGCCGGCGCGCACGATCCTCGCCGTCCTCGGCGCCTTTGCCGTCGTCGCCGTCGTGCTCGCCGGCCTCGGCATCTTCGGCGTCATGAGCCACGTGGCACGCGCGCGCACGAAGGAGGTCAGTATCCGGCTCGCCCTCGGTGCCTCGTCGCGCCGGATCCTCGGCCTCGTCCTCGGCGAGGCGGTGGGACTCGCCGGCGTCGGCACGCTGATCGGTGTGCTCGCCGCGCTCGGCCTCGGCCGCTCGATCGGGGCCCTCCTGTACGGCGTGTCGCCGCTCGACCCCGTCGCCCTCACCGCCGGCGTGGCGCTCCTGCTCGCGGTCGCGAGCGTGGCGGCCTACGTCCCGGCACGCCGGGCCGCAGCCGTCGACGCCGTCCGCGCCCTGCGGCAGTAGGCCGGGATCGGGTCAGAGCCCGACGGCGCGAGCGTGCCATCCGGTCGGCCGCACCGGGCCCCCGCTACCGCAGCTTCTCGAACGGGACGTTGAGGATCGGGTACTCCTTCCAGTCCTTGTAGTCGAAGTGCCACCACTCGGCCTCGTAGACCGTGAATCCCTCCGACTCCATGGCCGCGCGGAGCAGGTCCCGATGCCAGCGCTGCACTGACGTGCCGCCGGGATAGGTCGGGAAGGATCGCGGCGACATCTCGTCGTACGTCCCCGGCATCGTGATCGCCTTCCCGGTCCCCAGGTCGTAGAGCGTCAGGTCGACCGCACAGCCGCGATTGTGCCGGGAGCCCTGCGCCGGATCGGCGACGAAGATCTTCCCCGCCGGCGGCGTCGCGTCCCAGAAGATCTTCGTCACGTACCACGGGCGATAGGCATCGTGGATCAGCAGCCCGTAGCCGAGCGGCTCGAGCTTGTGGAGGACCCGGACCAACGCCTCCGCGGCCGGACGCTGGAGCAGCGCTCGGGCCTCCGTGTAGACCGGAGTCCGAAGGAAGTTGCGCGAGGTCGCGTACCGCACGTCGAGATGGATCGCCGGATCCAGTCGCGCCAGGTCGACGAGATCGGGCGCCCGAAAGGGACCCGCCTCCACGGGCGGGCTCGCGCGAAGCGCATCCTCCCGGAGCTGGGCCACCGGCCGCGGAGGCCGCACGGTGTAGCTCCCCGTCTCCGCCACGTAGTCGCGGCGGGGGAGCGCGAGCTGGCCGACCACCATCGTCGCGCCGGCAGCGCCGCGTGCGTGGAGTACAACCGGTGATGGCGTCCCGGCCGCGGAGTACGTGTCGGGTCCACGTCGGGCCAGCGCTTCGGGCTCCCCGCCCTTTTGCGTCACGAACAGCGCGCCCCCGCGCTCGAGCACGATCCACGGATTGGAGTCGGACGGCGGGCCGTAGTCACCGATGAGGGGCATCCACTGGGCCGGCACATCGGGCGGCCGAGGGCCCGGGCGGAGATCCTGCTGCGCGACCCCGCGGGCCAGCGGGGCGACGGACGCCAGCGCGACCGACGTCGCGAGGACGCCGGCCCGGAGCGGGCTCGCGCGGCGAGCGCGCGGGACGGAGAGCGGCATCCGGTGAGATTCGTCCATGTGCGATCGGCTGTCAACGCCGCGCGCCGGGCGGGGATCCCCGCGCCGCCGCTGGAACTTAGCCAAGGAGCGAAGTACTCTCATCCCCATGCAAGCCATCCGCGTGCACCGATTCGGCGGGCCGGAGGTCCTCACGTTGGAGGATGTGCCGGATCCCAGTCCCCAGCCCGGAGAAGTCGTGATCGGCGTCCGGGCGGCCGGCGTCAACCCGTACGACACCTACATGCGCGCGGGGAGCTACGGCGCCAGAAACCCGGCCCTGCCCTACACCCCGGGGTCCGACGCCGCAGGCGTCGTCGAGGCGGTGGGGGCGGGCGTCGCCGATCTCGGGGTCGGGGACCGCGTCTTCACGTCGGGTACGGTCACGGGCGCCTATGCCGCCAAGGCGCGGGCGACGCGCGAGCAGGTCCACCGACTGCCAGACAACGTCACGTTCGCCCAGGGGGCGGGGATCTACGTCCCGTACGCCACGGCGTACCGCTCGCTCTTCCAGTTGGCGCGTGCCCGGCCAGGGGAGCGCGTCCTCGTGCACGGGGCGAGCGGCGGTGTCGGGACCGCCGCCCTCCAGTTCGCGCGGGCCGTGGGCCTCCGCGTCATCGCGACCGCCGGGAGCGAGGAGGGCCTCGACCTCGTGAGGCGGGAAGGCGCCGACGTCGTCGTGAACCATCGGACGCCGGGCTACCACCAGCAGATTCTCGACTCCACCCAGGGCGAGGGCGTCGACGTGGTGCTGGAGATGCTGGCGAACGTGAATCTGGGTCAGGATCTCAAGCTGCTCGCGACGCGCGGCCGGGTCGTGATCGTGGGGAGCCGCGGCGACGCCACGATCACCCCCCGCGATCTCATGACCCGCGAAGCGAGCGTCATGGGTGTCCTCCTCTGGGGGGTGAGCCGGCCCGAGGCGACCGAGATCGGGGCGGCGCTCGGCGCCGGGCTACGGAGCGGGGCGCTCCGTCCGATCGTCGGGGCGGAGTTACCCCTCCGCGCAGCGCCCGAGGCGCACGAGCGGATCATCGGGTCGACGGCGCTCGGGAAGATCGTGCTCGTCCCGTGAGAGCCCGTACCCGCACCGTCACGCGCGACGACACCGAGCAGGCGCGACCAGGCTCGTCGGCGACGGCGACATCGCTCCGCGCCGAACGCAGGGCTCGTTGCCGGGGTCGTTGCCTGAACCCGAGCTGAGCGAAGCACGGCGCCACACGCCCTACGCTCAGCGTCGCTGGTGCCGGTGGGCCACGATGTCAGGCCGTGGGTCGCCGACGAAGCCGTCCCGGTTCGGCATCCGCACGCGCGGGAGCGTCCTGTCGTCGAGTATCGCGTCCGCGGGAAGGATGCCGTTCAGGTGTAGCACGTAGGCGGTGACGGCGTACGTCTGATCCACCGTCAGCGTGCCAGGGCGCTCGTAGGGCATCGCCCGGTGGATGTAGTCCCAGACCGTTGTCGCGTACGGCCAGTAGCTCCCGACCGTCTGGACGGGCTGAGCGCTGGCGAGCGTGCCCTGCCCACCGGCCAATGGTGGATATTCTCCGATGCCCTGGCCACGGTCGCCGTGGCAGCCTGCGCAGTCGGCTCCGTAGAGTCTCTGCCCCTGCGCCGCGGTGCCGCGGCCCGCTGGCAGGCCCGTTCCATCGGGCGCGACCGAGGCGCCCCACGCTCGGATGTCGGCCGGCGTCGCGGCTCTCCCGATCCCCGACGGCGGCGCCTGTGCGACGGCGAACGCCGACAGCAGCGGTACCGCGAGGGCGGCGATAACGGCTGCCCTACTCATGCCGTACGGACCCGTCGCGGTGCACGTACCAGGCCTTGATGCCGTTGTAGTGGTCCGTGCCATTGAGCCCCCGGACCGCCACGACCTCCTCGCGCGTCGGCTGCGTCGCCCCGGTGTCGTCGGTACACCGAGATTGGAGCGTCGCCGTCGCACCATCCCATCGCCAGGCGAGCGAGAAGCGGGTCGCGGCCTTCGGCAGCACCGCGCCCGTCAGTCGCGCGTCCTCCCAGCTCTCCCCTCCGTCGGTCGACACCTCGACGCGCCTGATCGTGCCGCGTCCGGACCACGCCAGGCCCGTGATCTCGTAACATCCCGGCCCCTGGAGCGTCTGCCCGCCCGCGGGTCGAGTGATGACCGACTTGGGGTCCATGAGGAATGTGAACCAGCGCGCCTTCCCATCGGGCATGAGGTCGGTGTAGGACGCCGTTTCATCCCGCGTCATGTACGGTTGGTCGACGACGCGGACGTGGCCGAGCCACTTGATGTTGGTGTTGCCTTCCCAACCCGGCACGATCAGGCGCAACGGGTAGCCCTGCTCGGGTCGGAGAGCCTCCCCATTCTGCCCGTACGCAACCAGCACGTCGTCCAGCGCCTTCTCGAGCGGGAGGCTGCGCGCGTGACGCGAGGCATCGGCTCCCTCGGCCAGCACCCATCTCGCCCGCGGTGACACGCCGGCCTCGCCGAGCAGCGTACGGAGCGGCACGCCAGTCCACTCGCTACAGCTCATGAGGCCGTGACTGCGCTGCGGATCAATGCCCGGCCGTCCGACCTGATCCTCCGACGTGTTACCTGCACACTCGATGAACCGGATCTGCGACTTGCTCGGAAAGCGGCGGAGGTCCTCCATCGTGAACACCAGCGGCCGGTCGACGAGGCCGTCGAGCAGCAACTCGTGGTGCGCCGGGTCGATGTCCGGAACGCCCGACTGATGTCGCTCGAAGTGCAATGCCGACGGTGTGATGATGCCGTAGAGAGCCTGCAATGGGGTGCGGCTCGACGCGGTATCAGGAGTCGCCGTCGGCCGTAGGTATCGCGTCGCGGTCTCGTGCGGAGAGCGCTCGCCGTACGGCCGGCGAGGGGCCCCCAGCCGACGCGGCGGCTCGGTCGCGCCGACGACCAGGGCACCGACCGAGGCGGCGCCACTCGTCAGGAATGAGCGCCGCGTGAGCGCCGGATCGTCAGGGAGGGGAGTCACGTCACCGGGAGGTGGCCATCGCTCGCGGCGCCTCGGGCGCAGACGCGGACAGCTCGCTCACGTCCGCATCATGGAGCAGGTGAAGGGCACGCGCGGTACAGTCCCGATCCGCGGGCAAGGCGGCCGACACGATGGGAGTTCGTGGTGTCCCGCGCCCAGTCGCTCACTCGCCGTGCGCCCGGGTCGCGCCGGCCGCCCCGCCAGCCGGCGCCGAGATGACCGGTAGGACGATCGCCGAGGGGTATCGCGGGCCGTGGTGGATCACGTTGTGCGCCACGAGCGGGTCCTTCTCGTCGTAGTTGTTCCCGCCGGTGTTCAGATTCCGCTCGAAGTGCGGAAAGTTGCTGCTCGAGACCTCGATCCGGATCCGATGGCCGGCCGCGAAGGCGTTGCTCGTCGTGAGCGGGCTGAATGCCACCCGGTAGACACGGCCGGGCTCCATGAACACGGGCTGGTCGTAGCCGTCCCGCCACCGGACGCGCTGGATGCTCTCGTCCAGGTTGTAGGCCCTGCCATCGGGATAGACGTCCAGGAGCTTGACGGTAAGATCGGTGTCCTTCCGGTCGGATGACAGGTAGAGGGTCACCGCGACCGGTCCCGTGATCTCGACTGCCTGCGTCAGCGGCGGCGTGGTGTACACCAGGACATCCGACCGCATCTCGATCCCCGATTGGTCGTAGGCGCCTGCCGGTTCTCGGGCCGAGAGCGCCGAGCGGCTGTAGCAGCACCAGGTTCCGCCGCCGTGCGTCGGCACGGGCGTCATCGGGTCATACGTGAAGTGGTCGGCACCGCCCTTTCCCGGCCGCGCGGTGGTCAAGCGGCCGTCGCCGAGCCGTGTGTTCGCATCCCCGTCGCTGTCGAGGTAGTACGTCACCCCGTGCGCGTCCCTGGGCGGCCAACTGTCGTAACTGCGCCACTGGTTGGCGCCCATCAGGTACGCACGCACCCGCGGCTGCGTCGTGGCGCCGTTGTCGGCACCTTTCAGGAAGTGATCGAACCAGTCCTGGACGAGGCGCACGTAGTCGAGCCGCCCGTCGCCCAGGTCCCGTTCTCCGACCACCGTGTGCTCGGTGGCGCCGAGCTGGGAGCAGTGCAGGGTCGGCGCGATGATCATCCGTGAATCGTTGCGGGCAGTCTCGGTTGCCGCGGCCCGCACCTGGTGCTCGAACATGGCCACGTTCGGGCCGATCGAGATGTCGTACCAGGAGTTGATCATGAGCATGGGCGCGCTGTTGTGATCGTCGTCGCTGCCGAACTCCGTCTCCTTCCACCGGGGATCGTTGGGCAGCCGATTGACGAACCGGTCGAAGTCACTGGGGGGCGCGCCGAGCACGTCCATGATCCGATTGATCGGCAGCGTCGACAGTGCCGAGTCGACCTTGGTCGGATTGACCTCGATCTCCGGGTCGAGGTTCCACTGGTGGTGGATCCGGATCATGTCCTCGCGCGAATAGCTCGATGGGAAGATCGGTCGCGCGGGGTTGCCCGCCGACACGTTGTCGTACCAACCGACCCACCCTGCCAGGTGGACTGCCCCGCCGCGATAGAAGTTGCCCATCTCGTTGTACGGGCCGACGTGTCCGATCCCGGCCCCCGAGCCCATCGGCACGACGGCCGCGAGCCCTGGGATGTGAAAGGCGTTGAGCTTGTGCTGCTCCTCGGCACTCGACGAGCATCCGATCGCACCGACCTTGCCGTTCGACCAGGGCTGGCTCGTGATCCACTTGATCGTGTCGAAGCCATCCTCACCGGTGCGGACGAGGAACGTGTAAGTGCCCTCGGAGAAGAAGCGGCCTCGCTCGTACTCCCAGACGACGGCATAGTCGTGCGCCAGGAAGCTCGCGACGAATGGTGCGAAGAGGCTTCCGAAATGATGCGCATCGATCAGGTACGGGATGCGGATCATCACGGTCGGCAGCGCCTGGCGCGGCTTGCCCTTCGGGAACAGGATGAGGTGGTACAGGCGCACGCCGTCCCGCATGGGCACCATCACCATGTCTTCGACGTCGGCGTGGCTGTCGATGTAGGCCTGCGCGGAGTCGACCGCCGAGACCTGCGCCCATGTCCGCGCAGGAGCAGCGCTGAGCCCGGCGACCACGCATCCGGCGGCGGCGATCCGGAGCAGCCGAGTCCGGGGCCTTTCCCAGTGGCGACACACGCGCAGTCCTCCGGACGGTGAGAGGTTGTCGCGGCCAACTTGGACCCGACCCCGAGTGGGCGTCAAGGTCGTATCCGCTGCGCCCGCGGCGCCCCCCTTGCCATGGCCTCCCCCTTGCACCGATGATGTACCGAACCGAAGGCGGAGACGAGTATGGCGGCAGATGGCGATGGGGAGCGCGACCGGCGTGATGCGGACGGCGGCCAGGCGAGCGGCGCCGAGGGCGGGTTCGGCGACAACACGGTGAAGAATCCGGACGAGTGGAAGAGCGGGGACGAGCCGATGACGGGCGCCCAGCGCTCGTACCTCAGGACGCTCTCCGACGAGGCCAAAGAGCCATTCGACGACGGGCTCACCAAGGCCGAGGCATCGAAGCGTATCGACGCGCTCCGTGAACGCCTGGGCCGCGAGTAGGGTCCGGCGCGGGACCGTTGCCACTGCGGCCGGACTGCTGACGGTCCTGGTCGCGGCCGCGGCGTCACGGAACGTGCGTCCCGCGGCCGCCGCTCCGGGCGTCGGAGCCGCCGCCGGCGGCGTGCAGCTCATGATCGTCGGTATCGCGCACCTGGTCAGGAGACGCGACGTCCACAACAACGTGTTCCCGGACAGCCCGCTCTCGCCGAAACGGCAGGAGCAGATCGCGGCGGTCATCGATCACCTCGCCCGATTCCGGCCGACAAAAGTCCTGGTGGAAGCGCCGATGGGCGATTCGTCGTACGTCCACCAGTACCGCGACTTCCTGGCGGGGCGCTACCAGCTGGGGCCTGACGAGGTCTATCAGTTCGGGTTCCGCCTCGCCGCACGGGCGGGTGACAGCACGATCTACCCCATCAACACATTCGGTCCCAGCCTGATCAACGAGACCACCGACAGCGGCAAGCGCATGGTGGCCTTCCTCGACGCGCAGATGGCCGGTGTGAGCACGCCGGCCTTTGCGGTGCTCCTGGCCCGCGAGGACACGCTCGAGCGGCATGGCACCTATCTCGACCTCCTCCGGTACCTCAATACGGACGCCGCGATTCGCGCGAACGCGTCGGTGTACAGCGTCCTGGACGGGATGGGGCGCGATGTCGACGACGCCGGCGCCGCGTATGTCTCCCAGTGGTACGCGCGGAACTGTTACATATTCAGCAACATCCTGAGCGTCCTCCGCCCCGGCGACCGCGCCGTCGTCATCATCGGACAGGGCCACGAGTATCTGCTTCGGGAGCTGGCTCGGCTGAATCCGACGTTGACCGACGTGGACCCGCTGACGTATCTGAAGTAGCGCGCCGGACGCGCTCCCCCGGGTGCGTCCCGTGCCTCCCTGCTCCACGCCCTCACCAGCGTTCCCGCAGATGCTCCCTACCCGCACACTCGGCACCCGGGGCCTCACCGTCTCCGCGATCGGCCTTGGCTGCATGAGCATGAGCCACGCGTACGGCACCCCGGCGGAGCGCGACGAGCGCGAGTCGATCGCGACGATTCATCGCGCCCTCGAGCTCGGGGTGACCTTCTTCGACACGGCCGAGGCCTACGGGCCCTACGCCAACGAGGAACTGCTCGCGCGGGCACTCGCGGGCGACAGCGCCCGGCGTGACCGCGTGATCATCGCCACCAAGTTCGGCTTCACGTTCGACGCCAGGGGCGCCATCGCCGGAGTGGACAGCCGGCCCGAGCACATCCGCGAGGCGGTCGACGGCTCGCTCCGTCGTCTGGCCACCGACCACATCGATCTCCTGTACCAGCATCGTGTGGACCCCGCCGTGCCGATCGAGGAAGTCGTCGGCACGATGGCGGACCTCGTGCGCGCGGGGAAGGTGCGGTTCCTCGGGCTCTCCGAGGCCGGCGAGCGGACGATCCGCCGCGCCCACGCCGTGCACCCGATCGCTGTCCTTCAGAGCGAGTACTCGCTCTGGGAGCGCAACCTCGAGCCGCGGATCATCCCACTGCTGCGAGAGCTCGGGATCGGGCTCGTTCCCTTTGCCCCGCTGGGTCGCGGGTTCCTCACGGGCGCCGTGAAACGGGCCGAGGAGTACCCGGAGGGCGATTTCCGCCGCGGCGACCCGCGGTACCAGGGTGGGAACTTCGACGCCAACATGCGGGCGGCGACCGCGGTCGGCGAGCTGGCGGCGCGGATGCAGGCGACGCCCGCCCAGATCGCGCTCGCCTGGCTCCTACACAAAGGGACGGACATCGTCCCCATCCCCGGCACCAAGCGCCGCCGCTACCTCGAGGAGAACGTGGCCGCGGCCGCCGTATCGCTCGGTGCCGCCGAGATGGCCGCCCTCGACGCCGCCCTCGCCCCCGGGACCGTCGCCGGGCCGCGCTACAACGAGCGGCAGATGACGATGGTGGATCGCTGACGGGACAGGCAGTCGTCACGCCGGCGCCGTTGTCACGGTGCGGGCGCGCAGGCAGAGGGAGAGGAGGAGCGGATGCCGCCGCTCGTCGTGCCGGACATCTCGGCCGCGGCCGGAACGCTCAGTGCTCGGGGACGCCGGTGAACGAGCCGTTGACCGTGACATTGTGGACCCGGCCGTCGGGATCGAGCGCGAAGACCAGATCGACGGGCGGAGTGTCGCTCGTGAAGTGCGTCTCCGACTCCGGCGCCAGGATGAAACTCGTGGTGTCCCCGCCGGAGAGGCGGCC
>Ga0070738_10002503_pt1 | contig 28002 bp, 20 predicted proteins | sample Coa_R2_2_FD_66446 | JGI IMG/M metagenome (GOLD analysis project Ga0070738, IMG submission 66446) | Surface soil microbial communities from Centralia Pennsylvania, which are recovering from an underground coalmine fire - Coalmine... | ecosystem: Environmental > Terrestrial > Soil > Unclassified ...
GGTGTCATAAGTTAACTCGGACATGCTCGCCTAGAGAATTGAAGCATGTGGACTGAACAATTAGACCCTGGCTGGTTTTGAAGCGCCCATAAGTGGCTGGTTTTGAAGCGCCCATTGACAAAGGAAGCGAAATGATCGACGCGCAGGCCAACAGGTCTCCCTCAGCCGCGCAGGGGAGTTCAGGGAGTTCGGGGAGACTCTTTCACTCTCAAGCAAAGCACGTTCGACCTTGCTCCAATCCAATGCTCACCATCGCTCAGGATCGACGATCTTCCTTCCAGACGATCTATGGCCCGCTCGAATCAATCAGTGCCAATACGGCACGCCGAATCGGCTCAGGCAAACCTGCCCAGGCGGCGGCCAAACGGGCAAAATCGGGGTCGTTGGGCAACTGGCGAGCAACTGAAACGGACATCGGACGCAACGTCTTGTCGTGAATGAGGTTTGTATCTTCGTTCTCCGCATTGCCAACGTGGCTGTCGTGGGTTCGAGCCCCATCACCCGCTCTTAAATCAATCATGCTCAACGAATCCCAACCCCTCTCAACCCCTTCCAATGCAAGGGGTTTCGTATTTATCCTCCCTGCGGTATCTCTCATTGACGGATACTCAACCCTACTCAAGCTCATGCAATCCGTATCGTTCGTTTGGGCAACCATTGTGCAACCGTAACTGCTGAGCTTGAGCGCTGGTGTAGTCCGTTGGTCCGACCCTGTGTATGTGGCTGTCGTGGGATCAAGGGCATCGGTTCCAGTAGCACGGAGAAAATTGCCCTCGGCATCTGGCTCTGCTGTTCCGACCCGCCAGTTACGCCTGATAGGCGGGAGACCGCAGGCCCATGCCCTGATGGAAGTCCCACCGGAGCTGGACGGTTTGAGCCGGGCCTGTGGTCCGCTCGCCGAAATCAACTGATGCTGCCGGCGTTGTTCAGGGCGGAGAAGACGTTGTTGGCCTCGTTGCGCAGGGCTGTGTTGCCGCCGTAGAGGGCGTCGTCGACCACCGCGGCATCGACGGCGAGCAGCAGGTCCATGACGGTCATGGTGGTGTTGTTAGCCACATCGAAGGCGGCGCCGTTGCTGCCGACGTTGAACGTCGCCGTGCCCAGGCCGTAGCCCGAGACGGTGAAGCCGTACTTCGCCGCCACCTGCGTGCTGTCCAGCGTGGCATTGGTGACGTAGACCGACAGCGCCGTGGCCAGCACTTGCGCATCCAGCTTCACCCCCTGCTTGAGGAAGTCCTGCTGGAACAGCGCCGCGACGTAGGCGTTGCTCTTGCCCGTCAGGTCGTTGGCCCCGGCGTCTTTCCCGAACATGTGGGGGAAGGTGGCCGCCAACCAGTTGGCCACGCTCGTCACGGAGCCATCGGGATTCGTCACCACCGGCAGCGCCTTGATGAGTGCCTGTCCGTTCTTGTTGTTCCAGAAACCGATGCCGGCCGTCTGGCCCTTCTGGACGGGGCCTGTAGCCGCCGGTATCTCAGCGTAGTTATAGTTTAGGCCGTTGACTCCCTCGGCGAGCTGGATGAAGAACTGGTCAGCCACGGTCGTCGAGAGGCTGCCACCGGCGGTGCCGACGCTGTCGATGCCCGGCGTGTAGCCGGCCGGCTGGCTGGTTTTGGTCAGGTAGTAGCTGCCCGGCCGCAGGTCGAGGAAGAGGAAGGAGCCGTCGCTGTCGGTCACGAACGTGTGATCGACAGCGTGTCCGAGGTCGTTGGTGCCGGTCAGTTCGATGGACACGCCGCTGATGCCGTTTTCGCCGAAGTCGACCTGCCCGTTCTGGTTGAAGTCGGCGAAGACTGTGCCCGACAGGCTGGCCGGCGCCAGGGCTGTCAGAGAGGCCGTCCCCGAGCTGGAGAGGAAGTTGCTGTCGCCGCCGTAGGTGGCGGTGATGACATGGCTGCCGACGATGAACGGGCCAGCGGTGAGCGAGGCGACGCCGTTGATGACGGACGCGCTGCCGAGGTCGGTTCCGGTGGTAGTGTCGTAGAAATCCACGGTGCCGGTGGGCGTACCGCTGCCGGGAGCGACGACGGATTCGGTTGCGGTGAGGGTCACGTCATCGACGCCCGCCAGCGGGGTGGAGGCGGAGACCGATAGGCTGGTGGTAGTGGAGGCCTTGGCGGGCGCCGCTCCCACCACCGTGAGAAGACCCGTCACGGCGCCACCTACGCCGTTGCTGGTTACCTCGAGCTGGTAGGGGCCGGGTAGATTTAGCGACAGCCCGGAGAAGGTGGCCACGCCGTTTGTCGCCGTCGCCGTGAGCGTGCCGCCTAGTGCGGCGTTGTTGGCCCCTTGGTCGAGTAGGGCGACGGTCACGACGCCATTGAACGAAGTATCCACGTTGCCGGAGGCGTTTTTGGCCGCCACAGTGAACCCGAAGCTGCTGTTGGTGGGTAGAGTGCTTGGCGGTTGAGAGGATACCACCAACTGGTCCTCTGTCACGTCGAAGGGCGCTGAGGTCCCGGCGGCCAGGCCGGAGCTGGTTGCGTTGAGAGTGTAACCCGTCCCCGTCTGATTGATTGCCAGGCCGGTGAACTCGGCCAGGCCGTGGACGGCTGTCACCTGGGTTGCGCCGCTCAGGGTCGCACCGCTGAGACCAAGAGTCACGCTCCCATCGAAGGTCGGATCGATGTTCCCGTACTGGTCGGTGGCCTCTACGTCAACCTCGAAGGGAGAATTCGGCACAACGTCCTGAAGCGGGCCTACCACGGTAAGCTCGCTCGCGGCGAGGGCGTTCACGGTGAATGAGTCAGTGGTTGCCTGGGTAAGACCGCTGGCCGTCACGGTCAGTCTGTAGTGGCCGGCCTGATCCAACGTCAGCCCAGTGAAGGTGGCCACGCCGTTGACTGCGGTCGTCTGGGCAAGAGGGCTGCCTCCGTTGGGGTTGTTGATCGTGACCACGCCGTCGAAGGAACTATCGACCGTATCGAAACCATCTTCGGCGCGGACGACGAGGTTGAAGCCGGCACCGGCGTTGACACTGCTCGGCGGTTGGCTGGTCACTACGAGCTGCGAGGCGACGCCGGGCGACGTCACGTGGAAGGCAGAGGTTGTCGCCGACGCGACGTTGGTGGCGGTCGCCTGGAGGACATAGCCGCTGCCAGGGTTGTTGACGAACAGGTCCGTGAAGGTCGCAACGCCGTTCACGGCCGCTACGGTGAGCGTCCCGCCCAGGGTGCCTGCGGGCGCGTTGTTTGCCAGTGCGATTGTCACGCTGCCGCCAAAGGTCGAATCAACGTTGCCGTTAGCGTCCTCGGCCGCAACGGTCACGGTGAAACCGGCGCCGGCCGTGAGGTCGGCGGGCGGCTCGGCGGTCACCACCAGCTGCTTGGCCGCGGCCGGCACGACAGTGATCGCGGTCGTTGCCGGCGCAATACTGTTATCGCTGCTGGCGGTGATCGTATAGGAGTTGGCCTGATCGATCTTGAGGCCCGTGAAGGTCGCCACACCGTTGACCGCTGATACGGTGAATGTCCCTCCCAAACTGCTGAGGTTGCCCGAGGGATCCGTGAGGGAGAGGGTGACGTTGCCCTCGAAGGATGTATCGACACTGCCCGAACTCGTTTCGGCTGACACGACCAGGCCGAAGCCGCTGCCCGCCGTGACATTGGCCGGAGGCTGGGTAGTGACAACCAACTGGTCGTTGGTGACATCAAACGGCGTCGTTGAGATGGCCGAAAGCCCGGGGCTTGCCGCCTGGATGACATAGCCTTCACCCGGACTGCTGATTGTCAGGCCCGAGAACGTGGCCACCCCATTGACCGCCGTTGCCGTGAGCGTTCCGCCCAGGGTCCCGCCCGGACTGCTGCTGAGTGAGAGGGTGACGCTGCCGTTATAGTTCGAGTCCACGTTGCCGGACGGATCGAGCGCGAAGACAGTCAGGGAGAATGGCGCTCCGGTGAGCACGTTGGTGCTGAGGGCCGCGATCCCCAACTGGGTTGCCGGCGACGGCGTCGCGTTGACGGGGTTCGTGGTCACGCTCAAACCATCTCCGGTCACGGTAAGCGAAATGCTGCCAACCTGTTTGACGGTCACGCTGGTGAACGTGGCGACGCCGTTGACTGCCGTGGTCTGGCCGAGCAAATCGCCGAAGGCGTCCTCGACAACGACCGTGCCGTTGAAAGACGTGTCCACGTTGCCCAAGCTGTCCTCCGCCTGGACGGTCAGTCCGAAGCCCGTGCCGGTGGTGGCGCTGCTGGGCGGCTGGCTGGTCACGACGAGTTGGGTGGCTTGGCCGACAGGCGTTACGCCGATGGAGTTCGTGAGCGCCGAGGTCAAGCCGTTGGCGGTTGCCTCGAGTGTATAGCCGTTGCCGGGGGTGTTGATCGTCAGCCCGGTGAAGGTGGCCATGCCGTTGACGGCCGTCGCCGTCAGCGTCCCGCCCAGGGTGCCGCCGGCCGGGTTGCCGGACAGGGCAAGGGTAACGCCGCCGTTGAAGTCGGTGACCACGTTGCCGTTGGCGTCTTCGACCGCGACGCTCACGGCAAAGCCGGCCCCGGCAGTGATTACGCTGGGGGGCTGGGACGTGACCGCCAATTGAGTCGGTACAGGAGTCACGGCGAAGAGGTTGGTGGTCGTCCCTGCCAGACCGGAGCCGGTCACGCTCAAGGCATAGCTGCCTGGCAGGCTCAGGGTCAGTCCGGAGAAGGTGGCCACGCCGTTGACGGCCTGCACAGTGAGCGTGCCACCGAGCGCGGCGCCCGTTTGGTCAAAGTCGAGTAACGAGACCGTGACGTTGCCGTTGTAGGACGTATCCGTGGCGCCCTGGGCGTTAGCCACGTCAACGACCACGCCAAAGCCGGTTCCAGCCGTGATGCTGCTCGGGGGCTGTGTCGCGACCACCAGCTGGTCGGTGACAACGTCAAAGTTCGCCGAACTACCGGGCGACAGCCCGGAAGCGCTCGCCTGGAGCGAGTAAGTCCCGGCATCATTGATTGAAAGCCCGGTGAAAGTGGCAACTCCGGCGTAGGCGTAGGCCGTGAGCGTACCGCTCAGTGTGCCGCCCGCGGAATTGTTGCCCAGGGCGATGGTCACATTCCCGTAGAAGCCACTGTCGATGTTGCCGTTCGCATCGTCAACATCGACTTCCACACTGAACGGGGAGCTGGGTGTGATCGTACTGCCAAAGCTCGCGTTGTAAGGGGACTTCACGACCAGCGCGGCAGCCGTCCCTGGCTCAACCGTGACGGCGGTCTGCACCGTGGGCAAATTGCTGCGGACGTTGAGCATTACCGGATAAGCGCCATAGGCAGAGCCGTACGGATAGGAAACCGTGTCCAGGGTCAGGCCGGTGAAAGTCGCCACACCGTTGACCGCGCTCACTTGCCCCAAAAGATCGCCGCTCGCGTCGGTCACCGTCACGGTCCCAGTGAAGCTGGTGTCCACGGTGCCAAAGTCGTCCTCGGCGGTGACGGCCAGGCCGAAGTTGGTGCCGGCAGTCACCGAGTAGGGGGGCGGCGTGGTCAACACCAGCCGCGTGGCCACTCCAGGTGCGGTGACGTTGATGCTGTTTGTCGTCCCCGCGGTCAGGTTGGCACTGGTCGCTTGCAAGGTGTACCCGATGCCCGGATTATTAATGGCCAGCCCGGTGAAAGTCGCCACGCCGTTGACAGCCATTGCCGTCAGCGTCCCGCTCAGGGTGCCGCCGCCGGGGTTGTTACCCAGAGCGAGGGCCACCGTGCCGTTGAAAGTCGGATCGACGTTGCCGCTGGCATCCTCGGCGGACACGACCAGGGTAAAACCGGCCCCCGCTGTCACGCCGGTAGGTTGAGACGTGACGGCAAGCTGCGTCGCCGCGCCAGGCACCACGTCGATGGTGGTAAACGTGTCCGGCGCTTCGTTGCTGGAGACTTCAATGTTGTAGTAGCCGTTCACGCCGACCTGATTGAGACTCAAACCGGAGAAGGTGGCCACGCCGTTGACGGCGGTGGTAGTCAACGTTCCGTTGAGCAGGTTGTCAGGCCCGCCGTTGAGGTTGCCCAAAGACAGCGTGACGGTGCCGTTGAAGGATGTATCCACCGTGCCGGTCTGATAGTTTTCGGCCGACACGACGAGGCCGAAGCTGCTCCCGGCGGTGATCGGACTCGGCGGGGGAGTGGTGATCACCAACTGGTCGCTGTACACATTGAAAGGCGTTGAAGCCCCGGCGGTCAACCCGGGGGCATTCGCCTGGATCGTGTAATTGGTCGCCGCCTTGTCGATTGTCACGCCAAAGATGGAAGCGACACCGTAGTAGAAATTGGCGGTGATCGTGCCACCCAGGGTGCCGCCGGCCGGGTTGTTCCCCAAGGAGAGCGTCACCGTACCGTTGTACGCCGGATCGACGTTGCCGTTGGGATCCTCGGCCTGGACCGTAATCCCGAAGGGGGCACCGGTGAAAATGTCCCCATCGACGTCCTGATAGCTGAAAGGGGCCGAAACCACCAGTTGCGTCGCCGGCGCGGCCGTGGTCGCATAAAAAGAGTTGGTTGTCGCCGAAAGCAGGCCCGGAGCAGTGATCGAAAGCTCGTAGTAGCCACCCTGAGAAACCGTCAAGCCGGAGAAGGTCGCCACCCCGTTCACGGCCGTCGCTGTCAGCGTGCCTCCTAAAGTGCCGTATCCATAAGCCAGCCCCACGGTCACGGTTCCGTTAAACGAAGTATCCACATTACCCGACGCATCCTCCGCCGTCACTACCAGGCCGAAGCCCGAGCCGACTCGAACGACTTGCGGCGGTTGGGTCGTGATCGCCAACTGACCCCCGGCCACATTGAAGGCGGCGGAAGTGGCGCTGGTAAGCCCGTTGCTGCTGGCCTGGAGGGTATAGCCGCTGCCCGGCGTATCGATGGTCAGGCCGTAGAAGTAGGCCACGCCGTTGTACGCGGTGGCCGTGAGCGTGCCGCCCAGGGTGCCGCCGGCGGGGTTGCTGCCCAGGGAGAGCGTTACGGTGCCGTTGAAGGTCGGGTCAACTATCCCCGTGCTGTCCTCGGCCTCGACCTCGAGGCTGAAGGGAGCATTGGCGACGATGTTGGTGGGGACAGACGGGATGACCAGCTGGCTGGCCGGCTGCGTCAGCCCGAAGTAGTTACTGGTAGTCGTCGGGAAGCCGTTGGCACTCACGGACAGGTAATAGTAGGGATCATCCGGGCCGGTCACGGTCAGGCCGGAGAAGGTGGCCACGCCGTTGACCGCCGTCGCCGTGGCCGTCCCACCCAGGGTTCCGCTGACACCGTAATAGTTCCCCAAGGCCACGGTCACGTTGCCGTTGTAGGAGGTAACAACGTTACCCTGACCGTCCTCCACGGTGGCAACGAGGTCAAAGGCGGAACCATCGTGAAGGTGAGCCGGCGGTTGAGTCGTTATTACCAATTGATCGGTGACGTTGAAAGCGGGTGTCGTGGCGCTGGCAAGCCCGCTGCTGCTGGCCTGGAGGGTGTAGCCGGTGCCCGGCGTGTTGATGGTTAAGCCATAGAAGTAGGCCACGCCGTTGTACGCGGTGGCCGTGAGCGTGCCGCCCAGGGTGCCGCCGGCGGGGTTGCTGCCCAGGGAGAGCGTCACCGTGCCGTTGTAGGTCCGGTCAACCGCCCCCGTGCTGTCCTCGGCCTCAACCGCCAGGTTGAAGGGACCGTTGGCGAGGACGTTGGTAGGGACAGACGGGATGACCAGCTGGCTGGCCGGCTGCGTCAGCCCGAAGTAGTTACTGGTAGTCGTTGGGAAGCCGTTGGCACTCACCGACAGGTAATAGTAGGGGTCATCCGGGCCGGTCACGGTCAGGCCGGAGAAGGTGGCCACGCCGTTGACCGCCGTCGCCGTGACCGTCCCTCCCAGGGTTCCGCTGACGCCGTCGTAGTTCTTCAAGGCCAGGGTCACGTTGCCGTTAAAAGATGTGTTCACGCTGCCGTCGGGGTTCTCGGCGGTCACGGTGAGGCTGAAGGGGGCGCCGTCCGTGAGATTCGAGGGCGGCTGGCTGGTCACGACGAGAGGGTCGCCTTCCGCGATCTTAACTGCCTCATTGACCAGCTCTGAAAGGTTGATCTCCTTTTCCCCCAGCTCTTTCGGGCCGAACGGAATGGAGACGCTCAGCAAGGTGACGTATTTCTCCTGCGTCAAGCCCTTGTATTGGATCGTGCCGGCGACCTGCCCCGTCGCTTCCAATCCAACCGTGGCTTCGCCGTCGGGGCTTAGGGTGACGGGGGCTTCGAGTCCCGCCTGCCCGGAAACCGAGCCTTTGAAGAAGGTTGCGTAGGCGTTGCCGGCCAGCGTCAGCGAGCCTTCCCCCTTGAGATTGCCGCCGAAGGTGACGTTGCCGCTGGAGTCCCAGGAGGCCGTCGCGTTCACGCTAAAGCCAAGACCCCCGGTCAGACTGACGCTGAGTCCGAAGAGCTTGGCGGGCAGGCCCCAATACAGCTCCGTGGTGGCGTCGTCCTTGACTCCGCCCGAGATGCCGACTTGCCCCCCGTCGATGGTCCCGTCCGGTGCGACGGAAACCTGACCGGAGATCTCACCGGTGATGTCCGGCTTCCCGATTTTCGGGGGATAGAACTGCCAACCGGGTGTGTATTGCAGGATGGTTTCGATGGCCTGCTCCGACTGTTGCAGGTCGTCTGCCAGACTCAGCCACGGCGCCGCCAAGGCGGCCAGATCCATCTTGACCTGAACAATGTGGTCGCCGACAGCGATGCTCCCCGACTCATCGCCGTCAGTGTCTTGAATGTACGCCGTGAGCTGTTCGTTCTTCTGCGAGACGGGCACCTTGAAGGATTGCGTCCCGTAACTGTAAATGGTCTGGGAGAACCCGGGGCCCTGAATGACGAGCGGCTCGTTTTCGGTCCGGTCGTTCGGATCCACGTTGTCGGTCGTACTGAAATTGACCTGAATCGTGACCGTTTGCCCGGGCTTGACGGTCCCCAATGGGATGGCCGTCGGCGAGGAGGAATTGATGTCGTATGTGGTGGTAGAAAGCGCGATCCGATCCTCCAGATACTCCAACGCGGGGTGGGCCCGCAACCTCTTCTTGAGCTGAGGACCACGCTTGAAGACGCGGCGGAACCAGTTACGGAGCCAGAGAGGATGAGAACGCGCCATTGGGATTCTCCGTGGCCGGCGGGGGCCGGAAGTACAAGGTTCTTGTGTACTGAATTAGAGCGTCCTTTAACGGGCACGTTTTCTCGACGCACGCTTCGAGGGCGCCGTGAAGTCCCGAAAGAACAAAGCGAAGTGTATAGCTCAGCGATTGGGCGCCAAGCGGTTCATCAGTTTTTCCTGATATCTTCTCATCTCACCGGACGTGAACTCCACGCCTTTGGCGAAGTGGTGAGGTCATGATGGGAGGGTCGAACGACGTTTAATAGATCAGCGGGAGCACTTGGTGCAGGTGGTTATCACCGACATGCTTCGAGACGTAAGAGTCTGTTCCAGAGGTAGGTCCGGCGAGCCGAGCCGGACCCGAATGTATCATGAAATAGCATTGTCATTCCAGTCCGTGAACTCAGTCTCCCAATTCTTCGCTTTGACACGCAAAAGCTGTATGCGTCTGCAACAGGCTGCGAAGAAAAATCCGAGCTTGCGACGATCAACCATTCCGCTGTTGCGCAGCCATTCCAACATGGCAGATGGATCGGTGCAAGCCAGCCGTTCCGCCTCGGTCACGATCGTTCCTCCGCCGGTTACTCTGGATGATCCAACTTGCAGCGTAATCCACCGAGGCCCGCATGTCCATCAGTTCACGGCCCGCGCCACGTCCTGGTTGCCTCTCGCAACCACAGGGAATATGCCCACGAATATAAAAACTTCGTGTCTTCCTGTCCTCGTATCGGAGGGCATTGCTTTTGTAGACTTGGTGACGGATAGTGCGCGAGAGCGATTCGAAATCCTCATTTGGAGAGTTAACAGATGAGCGAAGGGGATGAATACGATTTCTTGGGAGAAGATCACGACGAGGAAGAGGCGGACGATGCCTGCCCGAAGTGCGAGGCTGCCCCTGGGGAGCTGCACGAGGTCGGTTGCGATGTCGAGCAGTGTCCGTATTGCGGCGGTCAGTTCATAAGCTGCCTTTGCCCGGCGTCGGATGAGGGCGTGCCCGACGATGACCGCATGCCCTGGACGGGAACCTGGCCGGGCGAAGCGGAGTGCAGGGAATTCGGCTGGTATGCCAAGCTCGTGAAGGGGAAAGGGTGGGTTTCTTGCCGTCCGGATGAGCCGGGAGCCGGACCAGACCTTAATCGACTCCACGACCCGAACGAAGCACGGTGGGACCGAGAGAACAAGCGATTTGTCCGCCTCGCCCCCCGCTAGGTATGTGGGATTTGTGGTACGTAGTTGCCTTGCATTCTCGCTCTCGTGAGGTTACGGTAAGGTTCTGCCCGCAATCCCGCCTTCGGAACCTCGCCGTAACGTCCTAACAGGGAGGCAATCGCATGTTTCGACTGGATCTTGGCCGTAGTCCCCGCTATTGCGACGGCATGAATCGCCGGAGTTTCTTGGCCCTGGGCGTCGCCGGCATGGCTTCTGTCAGTTTGGCGCGGCTGGCCCGCGCCCGCGAGACCTCGAGCGCCAAGAAAAGCACCTCTGTCATTCTTCTTTGGTTGGATGGGGGGCCGAGCCACCTGGATCTCTATGACATGAAGCCGAACGCCCCCGCGGAGTACCGCGGCATCTGGAAGCCGATCCACACGCGCGTGCCCGGCTTCGACATTACCGAGATGTTCCCGAAACAAGCGAAAGTCACGGATAAGTTTTCCATCGTCCGTTCGCTGCACCACGACACCGGCGACCACTTCGCCGGCGCTCATCGGATGCTCACGGCCAAGGATATGGGCGTCAGCGGCGCCAATACGCCCGGCCGGTTCCCCTCGATCGGCGCCATCGCCAACCGCGAGTTGGGACCGCGCCGTCGCGGCATGCCCGGTTACGTCGGCCTGCCGCATGCCAGCAGCGTCGGACTCAATCCGGGCTACTTCGGCGGCAATTACCTGGGCGCCCAGCACAATCCTTATCAGCCTGGTGGCGATCCTAATTCTCCGAATTATCAGGTTAACAACCTCAACCTGGCCGGCGGGCTGACCATTCCGCGTCTGGAGGACCGCCGTTCGCTGGTGAAGCATTTCGACAACGCCCGGCGGCAGGTAGACAACTTAGCCGATTCGCGGGCGATGGATCGCTTCGAGCAAGAAGCGTTCGACTTTGTAAGCGGCGAAGCGGCGCGGCGCGCCTTCGACATCAGCAAGGAAGACCCGAAGCTGCGCGATCGCTATGGCCGGCACAACTGGGGCCAAAGCACGCTCCTGGCCCGGCGCCTGGTCGAGGCCGGCTCCACCTTCGTGACCGTGCATTTCGGCGGCTGGGACCACCACTGGAACCTGAAACAGGGCATGGAGGCGTATCTTCCGATCGTCGATAGCACGGTGGCGGCGCTGTTCGAGGATCTGGACGATCGCGGCCTGTTGGAGACGACGCTGGTGGTGCTGTGTGGCGAATTCAGCCGCACGCCGAAGATGAACGACGGATCGGGTCAGGGCACGCCGGGACGCGATCACTGGGGCGAGGCGATGTTTTGTTTGCTGGGCGGCGGCGGCGTCAAAGGCGGTCAGGTCGTCGGCTCAACCGATCATCTCGGCCAGCGTCCCCACACGCACCCGCTGACACCGGCCAATATCCACGCCACCATCTATCAGGTGCTGGGTATCGATCCCAAACTGCAACTGCTCGATCCCAGCGGCCGGCCCGTATCGGTGCTCGACGATCCGACGCCGATTTATGAATTGCTTGGCTAGATCGCGCGGAGCCGCGACGGTAAGGGAGCGGGGGGAAGACCGCTCCCTTACCGTCGTGGCTCCGCGTGACTACTTCTTCAGTGGCGTCGGTTCCGGAAGTTTCTCGCCGTTCGCCGGCTTTTCCGGCTCCGTGTCCTCGGCAACCTTGATAACCACCTGGAAGCCAAAATCTTTCTTAACGGCGCCGTGGAATGGCTCCTTGTAACTCAACCACAACGGATCAATGGCCGGATCGGGAGCGAACTCGGCCGATGGTCCCTTGGTCGGTAGGACCGTTGGATGCGCCATCGCGGCCACGCGGAACGTTTGCCGCAGCAGGTATTTGCCGGCTGTCACCGGCACGCTGTACGGTCCATCGTGATCGTTGACCGACAGGCTCTGCTTGCCGCTCACCGAATGCGGCGGCACGCACAGTTTCAGCAGGCACATTGAGTCCGCGCCGATGGCGGCGCAGGCATCCTCGTAGCCGGCCGAGTCTTTCGCACAGTGGCTGCGCAATAAGCCGATGACGCGGCCCTCCATCGTCAGCTTGCCCTTCTTGACCTTGGGATTGTCGAACGACAGTTCAAAAAACTGCTCTAACTCGAACGCTTGAGCGGCCAGGGCAGGACAAATCGCTCCATAGGCGACGCCGGCGCCAGTCATGGTAACGATCAGCACATCGGGCGTCGGCTGGGCCACGTCGATGTTGCCGCCGCCGGTGTGGGTGCAGCCGCGACGCTCCGGCGTGACATGGCCGTGCCGCGGCCCCAGCACGATGGAGATCGGCGGCGCCGTGGAAGGGGCCGGCTGAACCGTGATGTTCACCGGCGTTCCTGGCGGCACTACCGTTTTCTCTTGAGCCAACAGCGATAACGGTATGAGCAATCCCAGCACGCCAACCAAGCCACTCCCTGGGCCAATCCTTCGGATCATGATCGCTCTCTCCTCTCCTGATTGAACCGCCAAGGACGACAAGGACGCCAAGGACACTAAGGACAGAACTAAAGAAACTAAGAAAAAAATGGTATTTTTTGTCTCTTTTATTCCCTTGGCGATCTGGCGTCTTTTGCGTTCGGGTTTCCTACCAACGGATAATTAAATCCGAGGCCGCCGTGAATATGCCGTGCCTTCCATCGAACGGTTTTTGCAACAGGTTGTCATCGAAGCGCAATTCGGGGCGGATAATCATGCTCTTGTTGATGCGGTACTGAATGCCCTGGGTCAGGGCGAGGTACAGGCCGGCGAAGCCCGTGCGTTGCCCCTGCGCGTCATCGAACGTCTCAAAGCGCGTAATGCTGCTCCACTTGGGCGAAAGGGCCCAGAACAGATAATGAGCTGCCGAGAACCAGTTGGCGAAACCGTTGTAGCTGCCGACCGCCATCGCGGCTTGCGGCACATTGAATTGGTAGCCGTAAATCGCCTCCAGATTGTAACTCATCACGGAATTGATCAGGTGCGTGTATACCAGGTCGAACGCATTGAGGTTGTTGCGGCCAAACGGTTCGGTAGCCAGCGCGACGGTGGTTTGCTGCGGCGGCGTGGCATAAGCGGGGTTGAACTTCCCGCGGCCCAGCGTGGTCGCGATCGTCACCGTGTTGCGCCCGCCCGGCTGCACGTAGCGGATGTTGCCGACAAATCGCAGTTCCTCCGCGGGATCGCCAATGTATATGTCGTTGCCGTTGACCAGCAAAAACACGCCGGTCCATTCCGGGCTGAAGGTGATGTAGGCGCCGCCGCCAAAATGCGTGAAGGGAGGACACCAGTCGAAGGCATAGGAACGCGATAACAGCGGCGTAGTGACCGCTTCATTGCTCTCCACTCCCCACGGCGTATACACCCGTCCGAAGCGAAAATCGACGCCACGGAACCAGGTCGGCACGTACATCGAGACGTGGTGCTGGATCAGATCGACGCCGTAGAGGTTCTGCGTCTCCGGCGTATGGTTGTTGAGCTGGCTGTTCCACAGACCGCGCGGCAGCGTGAAGCGATAATCGGTGCCGGTCAGGACATCGACCTGAAAGCCGAAACTCGGCGAGGTGGTGCCGCTGGTGACGATGGTTCGACCAAAGCGGACCCATCCCTGCTGTAATAAATACTCATTGGCGCGATCGTTCCACGTAACCGTGACATTGCTCACCTTATCGGTGCTTGCCGTGTAGGATTGCGCGATCCAGCCGGTGAAAAAGAAGCGATTGTCATCGAGAAGCGCGCCCAGCCAGGTGCCTTGTGCTTCGCGCATCAACCACCAACGTTCGAGAACGGGGCCGGGCGGACCCAAAGGCTCCGGCGCAGCCCGCGTCACTTCCGCCGGCGGCCAAAGAGGTGCAACGATCTCCGTCGGCGGTACGATTCCTTCACCGAGGCCTTCTCCTAAATTCGGCTGTTGTCCTGGCATCAGGGCGGCAGCCAGGAAGACAAGCTGCATCATGCAGGGAATCCTTGCCCCGGAGCCATTCTCCGTCTGTGATTGTTATTTCGGAAAAACGCCTTTGAGGGATTGAATAAACTTCAACGATTATGCCGTTTTTCTCGATCGCGCAAGAAATCCTCCCGTGCTTCATCGAGTGGCATCCGAAGACTGCAAAGCGAGCAGCAACGGATGAAGCCTTTGGGAGCGGGGATGAATGACTCGACACTTCCGTGCTTTTTCAGAGGACTTAAGGAGAAAAAAACTCTTTCTGCTCCGCGGCACGGCAATTGCCAATAAGTTACTCGACGAATCGCTTTTGTAGATTTTGCACAAACACAGCCACAGTTCGACCGTCCATGCCGGCTCACGCGAGGAGACATCCGTGTCGTGTCACGGGCATGTGATTTTCGTGATCCAGCCTTGGCGAAAGGGGGTCGTGCGATGCCATATCCCACAAGATGGATCGCGAAGGGTGTTATCCTGGCCGCCGCGGTCGTGTTCTCCGATTCCGCAGCCCAAGCCCAAATCTCCCCGTCTGTAAATCGTGCGTACACCAGTGCCCAGGCGTTCCGTATCTCACCCGGCGATCGCATGTTCCAAGCCACCATGACGATCGCGTCTTCCTATCGGAACAAGGACCGCTCGGTCTCCCCTCCGCCCGTGGCTCGTTCCTCGACGCGAGCAGGCGCGGCTCAGATTGCGGTTATCATCTCCCCCTCAGACCCCGTCACCCTCGACGCGAGGCAGAGATTGAACGTCGTCATTTCCGGCGGACAAGTGCTCGTCTCACCGAAGTAACGCCCGCCCCCAGCGCAAGCAAAGGCTCTTTTCACCCTTGCTTGCGCAACGGGGACGCGGGAGTAATAACGAGGAGAACGAAGAACTCAGCACCGCCCTCCTCGCAGGCACGGATTTTTGCTTCAATTCTCCTGGCGGCGCGGATAATGTCATCTATGCGCTGCTTGCGGCTAAGCCGCCTTTTCAGGAGAGGGAACACATGGACAAAATCAGCGTGGCCCAGGCGCGGCGAGTCGAATCCGTTGGCCGGCAGGTGCGCCTGCAAGGCTGGGTCCGCACGCGCCGCGATTCCAAGGGCGGATTCAGCTTTCTCGAACTCAACGACGGCTCATCCCAGGGCAATATCCAAATCGTCGCCGATGGCTCACTGCCTAACTACCAGAGCGAGATCCTGCATCTGACGGTCGGTTGCAGTGTGACGGTGGACGGCGCCGTCCGCGACTCGCCGGCCAAGGGGCAAGCCACCGAGGTCCAGGCCCAAGCGATCACCGTTCACGGCTGGTCCGACGCCGCCAAATATCCCCTGCAAAAGAAGGGACATTCGATGGAGTTTCTGCGCGAGCAGGCCCATCTGCGGCCGCGCAGCAACACCTTCGGCGCCGTCACGCGCGTCCGTAACTGCGTCTGTCGGTCCATCCACGATTTCTTTCAGGAGCAGGGGTTTCTCTACGTCCAGCCGCCGATCATCACCGCCAGCGACTGCGAAGGCGCCGGCCAAATGTTCCGCGTCACCACTCTCGACCTGGGCAAGGTGCCGCGCAACGATAAAGGAGAAATCGACTACACAAAGGATTTTTTTGGCCGCGGGACGTACTTAACAGTCAGCGGCCAGCTCGAAGCCGAGATTTTCGCCTGTTCCCTGGGCAAAGTATATACCTTCGGTCCAACCTTCCGCGCCGAGAACTCGAACACCTCGCGCCATCTCGCCGAGTTCTGGATGGTCGAGCCGGAGATGGCGTTTTACGAATTGAACGACAACATGGACCTGGCCGAGGCGTTTCTCAAGCGCGTCTGCCGCGACGCTCTGGAGCGCTGCGAGGAAGACATGAAATTCTTTGCCGAACGCATCGACAAATCGGCTATATCCACGCTGGAAGGAATCATCAACAGTCAATTCGTTCGCCTATCGTACACCGAGGCGATCGAGATTTTGCAAAAATCGGGGCAGAGCTTCGAGTTCCCCGTCGCCTGGGGCACGGATTTGCAATCGGAGCACGAGCGCTACTTGACGGAGCAACACTTCAAGCTGCCGGTGATCCTCTACGACTATCCCAAGACGATCAAGGCGTTTTACATGCGTCTAAACGACGACGGCAAAACGGTGCGGGCGATGGACGTGCTGGTGCCGCGTGTCGGCGAAATCATCGGCGGCAGCCAGCGCGAGGAAAGGCTGGACGTGCTCGAAGCGCGCATGAAGGAACACCACCTCGATCCGTCGGCCTACTGGTGGTACCTCGATCTGCGACGCTACGGCTCCGTGCCGCACAGCGGCTTCGGTCTGGGCCTGGAGCGCACGGTGCAATTCGTCACCGGCATGGCCAACATCCGCGACGTCATCCCCTTCCCGCGCGTGCCGGGTAATGCGGATTTTTAGCACACCCCAAGGATATATTTTGGTTAGCGACGCTTCTGCGAAGCGTCGCTATAGACTGTTAAGAAAGTAATATCCGTCCCCCTCCCGCGTTGTGGCCCGGTCTCCGGACCCCCACGTTGTGGCCCGGTCTCCGGACCGGGCCACTGGCTTGGACCGAAGGTCTCGCAAGCCGTGCAGGAGCGGAGACCTTCGGTCGCGGAACGTGGCGGGGTCCGGAGACCCCGCCACAACGGCAGGGGAACCGACATTACTTTCCTGACTGCCAACAAAAGATTGTCAGAGGAAACTATGTCTGCCATGGATCCGGAGAAAACACCTACTGCGAGGGAGGCATCGTCGGAGGAAGAATCGGCGCCGCCGCCGTTGCGGCGGATTGTTGAGGCGATGCTGTTTATCGGCGGAGCGCCGTTGACAGCCGAACGCGCTGCCGAGGCTGTGCGCGGTCTGACCACGGAGCAGCTCCGTGAGATCATCGACGGACTCAACCGCGATTATCGCCAGCAGGGCCGGCCCTATCGCATTCAGGTACGTGAGCAGAGCTATGAGCTGGTCTTGCAGCCGCGCTTCCGTGGCGTGCTCGATCGCCTGTACGGCTCGACGCGCGAGGCCCGTCTGTCGCCGGCGGCGCTGGATGTGTTGGCCCTGGTCGCTTATCGCCAACCTATCACCAAGCAAGAGGTCGAGGCGCTGCGCGGCGGCGAATCGAGCAGCGCGCTACGGCAACTGGTGCGCCTGGGATTGATCGCCGTGCAGCGCGGCGAAGCCGATCAACGCGAAGTGACGTATCGCACTACATCGCGCTTTCTGTCGATGTTTCAGTTGCGCAGTCTCGACGATTTGCCGCGCACCCAGGATTTGCAAAAACTATAAGGGCTAACCACAGAGTCACAGAGAACACAGAGAAAAACACAGAAGAGAAAAAAAATAAACAAGCGCATAAGAATTCATGAAGGATTCCGTACGATGAAGAAACGCCTTGAATTCATTGGCCAGGTTGAGTTACTCGATTCCGATCCCAAGAATCGCAACGCTTACAGTAACTGGCACCACTTTTGCGAACATGTAATCTTGCAACGAGAATGGGATCACAAAGCCACCTGAGTGGACAACTGAACTTGGAGGATGACATGAACCACCAGGCTTCGCCGCTGATCGTGGGAGCCGGTCCGGTCGGCCTCGGCGCGGCGCTGTTCTTGGCCCGACAAGGGCGCGTTCCCCGTATTGTGGAGATGCGCGACGAGCCATCGAAACAATCCAAGGCGCTGGCGGTCAATCCGCGCACCCTCGACATCCTGGAGCCGACCGGTATCACCGAGCGGATGTTGGAGCTGGGGATGCCCGTTCACGGAGTCCACTTCCACCGCGGAGGACGGAAGATTGCGGAGATTTCGCTCGACGGCATCCATCCCCGGTACCCATTCATGCTCGCCCTATCGCAAGCGACCACCGAGCGGCTGCTGGCGGGGGCGTTGGGGGCGGCAGGGGGCAAGGTCGAACGCGGGCTGAAGATGGTGGAGTGCCGGATATTTCCGGATCGCGTCGAGGCGACGCTGGAGCCGTCGGCCGGCGGCAATCGGGAGGTGGTCCGGTGCCCGTGGCTACTGGCGGCCGACGGCGCTCATAGCGTCGCCCGCCAACAATTGGGTATCGACTTCCCCGGCACGTCCATGGCGCACGAATGGTATCTGGCCGATGTTCCGTTACGGACGGCTCTGGCCGCCGATCGCGCACACATCTTTTTCTTCGACGGGGGACGGTTCCTCTTTATGATCCGCGTGGTCGATGATGCGCAGAGGGATCGGCCTGGAGAGCCGATCTGGCGAGTCATGGGAAACCGCCCAGAGCCGCTCGCCCAACTTGAGCAAGCGGAGCAGGCCGGCCCGCCGCTCTGGACATCGAGCTTCCACATCTCTCATCGGATCGATGCGACCCTGGCGAAGGACAGCGTTTACTTCGCGGGGGATGCGGCCCACATCCACTCGCCGGCCGGCGCACGCGGCATGAACCTCGGATTGGAAGACGCTTGGGTCTTTTCGGAACTGGTGCGGGCGAACCGATTGCCGGAGTACGACCGATTCCGCCGGCCCGTCGATCAGCAGGTGGTGCGGCGCGTGGAATTGCTTTCTCGAATGATCGCGGCGGAATCGGCGTTTTTTCGCTTCGTGCGCTCGTTCGTGTTTCCCATCGTGGTCAAAGTGCCATTCCTGCGTAAGCCCATAATGAGAACCCTCACGGGACTCGACCACGAGCTGCCTCATGTTGTCACGGGTGGGGCGAACTGAAAAAACTGAGCCGCGACCGTAAGAGAGCGGTGAGGCCAACCGCTCCCTTACGGTCGCGGCTCTGCGCTTATCGAGGTGAAGGAGGACCATCACCCTTGCCCGGAGGTGGGCCGCCGGGACCACGGCCAGGAGGTCCGCCGGGTCCGCCGCGACCGAACCTGCCGCGCATCTCCTTGAGCTGCTTATTCTGCTCCTGCGTGAGGATTTTGCCGAGCTTCGAATTGACTTCTTTCTGCAATTCATCCAGTTGTTTCTTCTGCTCGGCGGTCAGCCTCAACTGATCCTGGAGGAAGGGAGGAAGGATCTGACCGGGAGTGGGAGGCGGTCCAAAGCCGCCAGGAGGACCGAAACCGCCCGGGCCGCCGGGGCCACCGCCAGGAGGACCGAAGCCGCCCCGTCCACCGGCGGGCGTCTCTTCAGCGAGGCGCGTGGCCAACGCGGTCAATTCTTCCTTGGTGACGACGCCGTCCTTGTTGGTATCGGCGCGATCGAACAAACGCAGCAGACGACGATCGGTAATCTCGCCCTTGTCGAGCTTGCCATCTTTGTTTTTGTCGAAGGCCATCATCCGGTCCACGGTGCTCTTGACGGCGGCCGAATCGGCCTTGTCTCCCTTGGAGGCTGGCCGGTCCTTGGGCGCCTGACCTAATAGCCCGTAACCGAGGCTTAAAATCGCAAGTCCACAAACAAGACGCATGGAATTCTCCTTCATGGTTTTCGGTTTTCGGTTCCGAAAACCGAAAACTGAAAACCGTAGGGGATTTTATCGACGGCGGCCGCGCGGCGCTTCGGCCGAGTCCGAAGGCGTGACACCGAGGACTATGTCGAACTCAGCGGTCAATTCGCCCGAACGCGATCCCTTGATGGGCTTAAAATCAGCCAGCACCAGCTCGCGGTCGATCGGATCGCGGATGCCACGGAAGATGCCGTCGCGGGCGTTTTGCGGATGGCCGTTGACGAAAATTTGCGTGGTTAAAAGCTCCCGATCGCCCTTCTTAACCTTGACGTGAATGTGCGGCGTGCGGCCGGGATACGGCACAGGCTTGACGGTGCGGAAGCGGTACTCGCCCTTACCGCTGACTTCACAGCGGCCGAACCCCTGGAAGTTGGTATCGCGCTGCTTCCGGCCGCTATCGGCGCTGTGGAGGTAGACGCCCTTGTTGTCCACTTGCCAGATCTCGACAACGACGCCGCGCACCGGCTCACCGCTGGCGCTAAGGACGCGGCCGGTCAGGTGCGTGATTTCACCGACGGCCGGCGTGATGGCGTTGTTGACGATGATCAGGTCATTGTCAGTGTCGAGCGGCAGCTTATCGGGGTAAAACGGCCCTTCGGTCACTCGCGGCGTACGCGCCAGCTGCTCGGCGAACACGCCGGGGGTGAACAACGCTAATGCTCCAAGCGTCATTCCGCCGCGCAGCGCGCCGCGACGGCTCAACGGAACATCCCACGATCGCATCGATAATCTCCTCGTGTAAAAGTCAGGACATGTTCTCTTGTCCTCTTTTATGTCAGCAACGAAAGGGGCCTCGATCGTGCCAAAAAATGGGCGTGAACTTCGGTCCGACTTATGCTCTCCTGATGGTAGGTCCGGCGAGCCGAGCCGGACCAACGGTGCCGCTCGGCTCGCGGCACCTACGGGCGAGTAGGAGCATTGCCGTGCTGGAACTCGATGGCTCATTTGGCGAGGGTGGCGGACAGATCTTGCGGACCAGTCTTGCCTTGTCGCTGCTTACGGGGCAGGCGTTTCATCTGCGCAACGTCCGTGCCGGGCGGGCGAAGCCGGGACTGCAACCGCAGCACCTGATGAGCGTCCGCGCCGCGGCGGAGATCGGCCAGGCGGAGACGCGCGGAGCCTCACGCGGCAGCAGCGATCTCGTTTTCGAGCCGGGCGAGGTACTGGCGGGGAAATATCGCTTTGATATCGGCACCGCCGGGGCGACCGGCTTGGTGCTGCACACCCTGTATCTGCCGCTGGCCCTGCGTGGCACCGTTCCCAGCGAATTGACCCTCATCGGCGGCACTCACGTTTCGACCAGCCCGTGTTATCACTTCCTCGATACGACATGGCGGCGCTACCTGGAATTGTGCGGCTTGCGCGTGAGCTTGCGCCTGAATCACGCCGGCTTCTATCCGCGCGGCGGCGGCGTGGTCGAGGCGTTCATCCAGCCGTGCGCACGACTGCACGGCGTTCATCTGAAAAAACGCGGGGCTGTGCATGCCAGCGGCTTCAGTGCCGTGGCCGGACTCGATGCCTCGATTGCGCGCCGGCAGGCGCGGCGGGCAGCGTTTCGCTTGCAGCAGTACGGACTCAAAGCCACGCTGCGTGAGGAGACGTGGGAGGGTGGGCCAGGCACCGTGCTTGCGGTGGAGCTAGACACGACTCCTGTGCCGGCGCTATTCTTCGCGTTGGGAGCGCGCGGCAAGCCGGCCGAGCGCGTCGCCGATGAAGCCGTCGATCAGGTCATCGCTTACCTGGAAGCCGGCGATGCCCTCGTCGATGCCCACAGCGGCGATCAACTGGTATTGCCGTTGGCGTTGGCCGAGGGATCATCGGAGTATCACGTCGCCGAAGTCACGCGACATCTGACCACGAACATCGCTGTCATTCGCCAATTCCTCGAACGCGACCTCGTTTGCGAGGGCGAGGAGGGAGGGCCGGGAGTCGTGCGCCTCCTTTGAACGCCAAAGCTCAGTGGGCTATTTGCAGATCGTCTGCATCTTGATTGCCTCGCGATCGGTGTGGATAATGAACGCATGGACGTTCCTGGGCGAGTTGAGAACGGCGTTGTCGTGCTCGAGGGTGGGGTGAAACTTCCCGAGGGCGCACAAGTGGTGGTGTCGTTGCGGACAAGGCCGGACATTCGCGTGGCGCCAACGCAGCGTCCGGTCCAATTGCCGATATTTGATTACGATGGTCCACCTGACATCAACTTATCGAACGACCAAATCGCCGAGATCTTGACTCGCGAAGATGCATCTGCTTGATATCAACGTGTGGCTGGCGATGGCCTTCCGGCGTCATGTCAGTCACGCCGCGGCGGCAGCGTGGTTCCAGGCCGCGCCGGGTCGGTGCTTCTTTTGTCGTTTGACCCAGATGGGGTTTCTCCGCCTTGCGTCCAATCCATCGGCGATGGGACCGGCAGCGGTCAGCATGGCGGACGCCTGGAGCGCCTACGACGCCCTGTATTCCGATCCTAAGGTGGCTTTCATTGACGAGCCGGCCGGGACCGAGGCTCGCTGGCGCTTTCTGACACAGCCGACAACGTTCACACCGAAAGTGTGGAACGATGCTTACCTGGCCGCGTTTGCAGAGCTGGCGGGGCTTGAGGTCGTGACCTTTGATAAAGGATTCTCTAAGTTCACAAATGTACGTTGCCATATCTTGCCCTAGTGCCAACACAGCCGTTTCTCAAGGGCAGCTTCGCGGCCGCGCGTGGTGAACGTGCGCGAACAGGATGCACTCAAGGTCGGGGCCGTAGGACTTGAACGCATGAGGGTTCCTGCAATGCTTTCGGACCATTCTCTGCGGATCGCGCGGATTGTGCCCTGCACCGAGGCCGTGGGCCGTCGGAGCATCGCGTCTCTGAAGTGACGCGGCACCTGACCACGAATATCGCCGTCATCCGTCATTTCCTCGATCGCGACATCGTTTGCGAGGGTGAAGAGGGAGGGTCGGGCCTCGTCCGCGTCGCATCAAGCGTTTGAGCTTCCCAGTAGTTTCAACTTTCTGGGGAGGAGCTGGAACCGCAAGTATTTTGTTGGCAGAAGGTTAAGTGCGCCGAAAAGCGCCGAAGCTTTCTTCGACGCTTTTCGGCGCAGCAGGCATCGCCTGGCTTCAATTCACTGCGGTGCAAAGCCGTCAAGAAAATCCAGCGCTGTGGCTAAATCTGGTTATCGCTACCGCTTTTGGAGTTGTGCCTTCCCTCGGCTGTGGGTTGGCGGTGTGGCGGCATATGGGACGCTTGCTGGCACGACGTGGCGGGTCATGGCACGCGGGTAGCTTACGCTCGATGAGTCGGCGCGGCATAAGTTGGCACGAGACGGCACGTTGTGACGGAACGACAGCGGGGTAGCAGTGGAACTGTGGCGACGTGGCGGCATAATAGAACACTTGCTGGCATGCCTTGGCACGCGGCGGCAGGAAGCCGGACGAGCCAGCGGTATGGGAGAGGCAGTAGCAATCCCAAATCGACAGGGGCACCGGACCCGAGGTAGATTCCATTGTCTGGGCTAGAAAAACGCGTTACAAAAATGACCTGAAAGCAATCGCTTGTGGCACGGCTGAGTTAGCATCTCTTTTGGAAAGACATCATGCCATTGGATACTATCTTGAACATCGCACAAATCGTTCCCTGCACCGAAGCAGAGGGACCGGGACGGCGCTTCGCGCTGTGGTTTCAAGGCTGCCCCTTGCGCTGTCCCGGCTGCTGCAATCCGGAGATGTTGCCCTTCACCGGCGGTACGGCGATGCCGCTGGGCGATGTTGTGATGCACATGGAGGAAGCGTCGCGGGAGCACGGCATCGAGGGCATCACTCTGCTCGGCGGCGAACCGCTGGCCCATGCCGCCGGCGCCGCGGCCCTGGCGCGAGCGGTGCGTTCGCGCGGTCTGAGCGTGATGGTATTCAGCGGCTACACTCTCGAAGAGGCCCGGCAGTTGCCCGACCCAGCTGTTGCCGAGTTGCTCGCCCTGGCCGACATCCTCGTGGATGGACCGTATCTCCGCGATCAACCGGAGACACGGCGGCGCTGGATCGGCTCGGCCAATCAACGCGCCCACTTCCTCAGCGGCCGCTATGACGCCGGCGATCCGCGCTGGCTGTTGCCGAACACGTTGGAGATTCGCCTGCGCGGGCCGGAGCTGACGGTGAACGGGTTCCCGGCGCGCTCGGCGGTCGGATTGTGGAAGCGCCCCTTGGCAAAGAGAAAGTGATCGCTAGGAAGACTTTACACGAGAATCTCGGTCCTTACAGGTATTCCCAGCCATGGTCCACGATCTGAGCCAGGATATTGCGCCGGCGGCGAATGGGCAGATGCCGCGTCAGGCCGTCGCCGGACTGACGCCTCCGCAGCTGGCCGAGGCGATGATCCGCGAAGTTTGGCCGTCGGTTCGCAGCATCTCGGCCGGCGTCGCCGGGCTGTCCGCCAAGCTCATGCGGAGTGTATTTTTGGCCCCGCTTGGCTGGTTGCTCAACAGCCTGCTTTTCGGCCGCAAATTCGCGCCTTCCCTCTGCCAACGTTACACGCTGACCAATCGCCGTCTGATGGTGCAGCGCGGCTGGAAACCCGCACCCGTGCAGGAAGTCGCCCTAAAGGACATCGATGACGTTCGCCTGATCGCCGACAGTTACGACACGTTTTATCGCTCCGGCGATCTGCAAGTGCTGTCCGGCGGCAAGGAAGTCATGAAGCTGGTCGGCGTGCCGGAGCCGGAATCGTTTCGTCAGGCCATTCTCAACGCCGTCAAGGCGTGGGGCGGACCGGACAAACTCAAGGGGCCGTTTGTGCCGGCCAGCGCTCCGAGCAAATGAATCCGAGCCGCGCACGCAGCGCAGCGGAGTAAGCGGCGGCACGGGCGGCCGCTTACTCCGCTGCACTGCGTGCGCGGCTCGGACGGTAGATAGCACAAGGAGGTGCGGAAATGAAGCGTCTCGTCCTTATCGCGGCGGTCACTATCACCGTAATGAGCGTCGGTGCAGCAGGCTGGATATGGCTACGGCCGGTCAACCAGGAGCGCGCTCTGGCGCGAATCGAGAAATTGGGGGGCCGGGTCTATGTCGAGGAATCCTCTCGCGATCGGCCGGTGATCAAGGTTGATCTCACGAATTGCCCCGCTGGCGACGATGATTTGGATTACCTGAGTGCTTTCCCTCAATTGCATTATCTGATACTCGCCGGTACGCGCATCAGCGGCGAGGGATTGAAACGCCTGGCGGGACTGAAACAGCTTCACGGTCTGGCTCTGGGCGGCCCGGCGGCGGGCGGCGATGGCCTCCGGCACCTCGGCAGCCTTATCGGATTGCGTGAGCTGCGTCTGGAGGACACCACGTTCACCGACGCCGGCTTGACGCATCTGAGCCAATTGATTGCCCTGGAATCGCTGGAGTTGGCGGAGGTGCCCCTTACGGATGACGGCTTGCGGCGACTTACGGCCTTGCTGAACCTTCAGCGCTTGAGTCTGCATGGCACCGCGATCACCAGCGCCGGATTGGCCCACTTGGCCGGCCTGCGTGGACTTGAAGAGTTGAATTTATCCTCGCCGCGCATCGGCGATACGGGAATGAATCATTTGCGAGGGCTGAAAAATCTCCAAGAGCTGAGCCTGGCCGACACCGCCGTCAGCGATTCGGCCGTGGCTCATTTGAAATCCTTGACGCAGCTACGCGAATTAGATCTGAGCAACACGCGCATCAGCGAGGCGGGCCTTGCGGAGCTGCGCCGGGCGCTGCCGAGCGCATTCATCTATCGCACCCCTGCAAAGTAAGGCGACATCAGCATGAGCGACGCGACGACCACGGAATTGCTGCAACTGAATCAACGGCTTCTCGACAGTATCACTCAAGGCGATTGGGCCACCTATCAGGAGCTAAGCGATCCGTCCCTGACCTCGCTGGAACCGGAATCGCTGGGCCATCTCGTCGAGGGCATGGCGTTTCATCGTTATTATTTCGATCTCGGCGGCATCCGCGGCCGCCACCAGACGACCATGTGCAATCCACACGTGCGCATCATGGGAGACGTGGCGGTCCTTGCTTACATGCGTCTGGTACAGCGCGTCGGCCCGGACGGCAACCCCGTGACGATGGGCCACGCCGAGACGCGCGTCTGGCAGCGACAACACGGCCGCTGGCGACACGTACACTTCCATCGTTCGATGCTGATTCCGATGTCGAGTTGAGAGATGTGATTTGGCGATCGGTGTGTAACTTCAGCCACTTCCTCTCGTTCCCACGCAGGAGCGCGGGAACGAGAGGTATTCAGCCGCAAGAGTGCCATGCGTGGCACGCGGCCATTTCGCTACGCAGACTTATCGACCAATAAACATAACGTCCAGGAGCTGCGGAGGGCGGCCGCCCTGGCCTCCGCCTCCGGGAGCGGCTTCGCGCGTGATCACGATCACACGATCGGTCTTGGTATCCAGCGTGCAGGTTTTGGCGCCGGCTTTGGTTTTCACGGTTTCCTGGATCACGAATTCCGTGGGGCTTTTTTCCTTGATGACGCTCAGCGTGCCGTTGCCGTGCGAACTAAAGACCTCCCGGGTGCGAGGATTGAAGACGGCACCGTCGCTGTTGCCGGCCAGAGGCAGGGTGGTGATGATTTTGCCATCGACGGCACTGAGGATCACACAGTTGGGCGTACCGCCCCCACCCCTTACGCCGCGACACATCGCGAAAAGAATGTGATTCTTGGTATCGATGGCCAGGCCCGCCGGCCCGCTGCCCTTCTCACCGAGGTCGAAATGGCCGGTCACCTTGAGGGTTTTGGCGTCCACCACGGCGATATGGTGAGCGTTGGCCACGTCAAAATAGAGATGCCCCTCGCCGTCCGAGACGCCCTGCTCGACGGCGGCATTGGTGCCGTTCGGGCCGATGGCCTCCACCTTGTCGATGATCGAACCGTCCTTGGAATCGACCACGAGGAGGTTTGGCGCACGGTGGCTACCTATAAAAAAGCGATGGGTCGGGGCGTCGAAGACATAGCCGTCCGCACCCGGCGCCGGAATGGTCTTGATCACTTCGAGCGTCTTCGTGTTGAAAAAAGTCGCGGGATTGCCGGAGACCAGACCGGTATGGTTTTCCGGGTCGATCGCGACGCCACGCCCGGACGCCTTGGCCAGGGTGCCCGCGAGCTTGTAGGTATCGAGGTCGAAGATACTCACCGCATTGCCGCAGGCGACATAAACCCGGCGATTGTCGCTGTCCGCCGTGACGTAGTCAATCCCCCCGGCGGCGGGAATCTGCGTGGTGGCAAGAATCTTGTAGGGCTTGGCCGCGGTGTCGTCGGCCGGAGCGATTAGGGCGAGACCTAAAAACGCCGACAGGCCAAGAACGGCCGCAAGCAGTGTGCTGGGGGTTTGGGGCAGCTTTTTCATAAGGTACCTCCTCAGTGAAAAGGGACACTGGTCATTGATCAAGCGACTACGGATGCACATCATGAGTAGACCTTTCTCCCGGAATATTGAGGCGACAAGATGGGAGGATAAACCCCGCACGAGGTCTCGTGCCTCACAATTAAACTGGCTCTGACAAAATCCCAGGCGTCTGGGGAAATGTACGGATGCGGGGGAAGGAGAAAAGAAGAAGAGAAAGATTAGGATGAAGATTAGGATTAGGAAGAAGAGTAGGAGCAAGAGTAGGAGCAGGAGAAGGAATTCGTTGTAGTAGCCCGTTATTGCGGAGAGCGAGAAGAGGAGGCAGCGTGCATTTGCGGCCCACAGAAGTTCAAATGCACGCTCTCCCTTTTCTTTGGTCTGCTCTGGACAGGGTCTCGTACGGCGTGCTTACTTAGCGGGTCGAGCCTGCAAGAACAGCCGGTCGCCCGCGAGTATTAAGTAGTTGGTGCTGCACTGTCCGCCCTGGCTGAGCGCGGTCCAATCGATTGGCAGGATCCGCGTCCGGCCGCCTGCGGTCCGCCGCTCGATCCACATATCCATCCGTCCGAGTTCGCGGGACTGCCGCAGCAGGGATTCGACGGCGTCCAGCACAGTGACCGAATTGCTTAGTTGCACGTGCATGGTCCGCTCAGAGGTCTTGAGCTTGCGGATGTGGACCGTGTAACTCGGCGCTTCTTCGGCGGCCCCGCACAGCCCGACGACCGGTGCCCCGTCGGCGCCTGCACAGAGCGCGACGATCTGAAATAACGCGAGCATGTCGAATCCCTCCTGTGATGTTGAGAGCCGCCACTGCTGGTAGTCTCAAGATAGCGGATCGGACGCATAACACCAAACATGGTATCATGAGAGCATGAATCCCCGGCTGTTTCTCGATGTCGATCCGCGGACCTTGCATCTGCCGACATCGCGGCTGTCTGGGGCAGACCCACTCAAGCTGCATCACCAGATCGCACGGTACGGGAATTCGACTCAAGGCATGCCCGAACTGGAGGTTTATCGAGGCTCGGATGGGAAGTTGATGATCTTCAACGGCGTCACTCGGGCAAGCCGGGTTGCCAAGTTGCTACCGGGACG
>Ga0070738_10002507_pt1 | contig 27987 bp, 27 predicted proteins | sample Coa_R2_2_FD_66446 | JGI IMG/M metagenome (GOLD analysis project Ga0070738, IMG submission 66446) | Surface soil microbial communities from Centralia Pennsylvania, which are recovering from an underground coalmine fire - Coalmine... | ecosystem: Environmental > Terrestrial > Soil > Unclassified ...
ATGGCCGGAAAGCCATTAGCGGCTCGCAGCCCCTTCCGGCGAAGTTCGTGTCACGCGTAGCGAACACCGGCATAGGCCACCCCACGAGCCGCCGCGGCATGTTTCCGGCCATACTCCTAGGGATGAGCGGGCGCCGGGTGGCACGTCGGCCAGTGTCACCCGGCTCGCGAGGGGCCCGCTAGGCGAGAGCGACGCCTCCGGTTGGGGTGACCCGCACCAGCTCCGTCGCCAGCGCGCCGGGGCCGCCGGCTTCGGGGAGGCGCACGCGCAGGCTGAGGACCATGTCGCTCACGAGGTCCGTGTGGTCGTCGGCGGCGATGGCGGGCGGCAGGTTCAGGCCGAGACCGAGCGCGGCGCCGAGGCCCCAGCGCTTGGCCTCGGGCACACTGGCCGCGGCAGCGACGTCGGAGGCGCGAGCGCCCGCGCGGGCGGCGCGTACCATGACTTCGACTGCTGCGCGGGCGCGGTCCAGGAGCGGGCCGGTGCCGAGGGTGACGCCCAGGTCGGCCCAGTAGCCCATCGCGTTCACGGCGATGTAGGCCACCATGGTGTCGGAACGGAAGTCCGACTGATCCTCCACCGGCTGGAGCTCGCCCGAGGCATCCTGGTTGACCAGGATGCGCACGTCGAGCGCGCCGTCACGGCGGGCCACGTAGTCGGCATCGATGGCGGCCGCGGTGTTCGGGCGCTTCTTCTGATGGGCCAGGCCCAGCGCCTCCGCGGCGCGCTGAGCGATGGACGCCGCTTCGCGCACGGCGGACAGCTCGCGTGAGCGGAGGGCCGCCCGCTGGCGCGCCAGCAGCGGCCCGGCGTCGACGCACGCGAAGCCCTCCAATCCGGCGCGGATGCGCTGCTCCAGCCGCGAGCCCAGGGTTCCGAGCGAGGCCAGGCCGACGCGCCCGGAGATGCCCCTATCCGCGAGCAGATCGCGCAGCGCGTCGTTCAGGTTCTTGAGGTTGCGGACGTCCGGCACCCAGGTCCGCGTGCGGGCCACGGGCAGCTCGCGGCCGCCGCCGACGCCCGTAACCAGTGTGATGTCGCCCTCGGCCGGGACCACCGCTGCCGACCACCCGGCCCAGGGCAGGTAGCCGGTGAGGTACGCCAGGTTGCCGTACTCCAGGAAATTGCCCGCCACCAGCAGCCCGCCGAGGTCCTCTCGCGCCATCGCTGCCTGCACCTGCGCCACGCGCTCCTCGAACTCGTCCGGCGGAAAGAGGTTGCGGTCCCAGGAGGCGCGGCCGTGCAGCAGAACCGAGCTCATCGTCTGCATGGCGGCGCTCAGGCCGGCACGCTGTCGAGTGTGGCGATGCGCTTGGTGAACGGCTTGAGGCCCTCGTCCGTCACAACCACCGGCTCGCCGACCATGAAGTAGCCCGTCTGCGGCAGGAATTGATTGGGGTGGATGACGAAGGTCATGCCCGCCTCCAGCACCGTCTGATTCTCCGGCCCTAGATCGCCCGGCATGGAGGAGCCGAGGCCAAGGCCGTGTCCACGCACCCGCATGTACGGCGGATGGCAGTACTTCTCGTACCCTGCCTTGATCGGCCCCTCGTTCATGGCCTCGACGACCTCGGAGATCTTCACGCCCGGGCGGCCGGCCTTCATGCCGGCGGCCATGGAGTCGGCCAGCAGCTTGTGATGCTCGCGCTGCAGATCGCTGACCGGCCCCAGGACGGCGGTTCGGCAGATCTGGGTGAATTGTCCCCCGGCGCTGGGCGAGATCTCGCCGATGATCACGTCGCCCACGTCGATCACGCGGTCGCCGGCGCCGCGGACGGATGGATGGCAGCGCGAGGCCGCCATCAGCAGGAAGTCGTCGTCAGCCCCGAGTGAGCGGACGCAGTGCTCGATCTCGGCGCACAGCTCGTACTCGCGCATGCCGGGGCGCAGCACCTCGAGCATGTGCTGATAGCCCTTCTCGGCGATGTCGGTGGCCTGCTGCATGAGCTCCAGCTCCAGCTCGTCGCGCACGGCCGCCAGCCGCTCGAGCTGCGCGTCCAGATCGATCCCGGCGACTGCCGGATCCAGGCCGCGGCTGGCCCCGAGGAGGCCCTTCTTGGCCGATCCCCAGCCGTACTTGGATATAGCGCCCTCAAAAGCAGCGGCGAAGTCGTTGCCGGCGACAACCTCCTCGACCCAGCCGCGCTTGATGGCGCGCGCCTCGTCCCAGGCCGGGCTGACCACCAGGACTGCTTCGCCGTCCTTCGGCAGCAGCACGGCAGCCTCACTCATGGGCTTGAAGCCGGACAGCCAGCGCACGGCGTCGAGCGTGCCCATCGAATGCTGGCCGTTGGAGTAAGCCACCAACAGGTCCACGCCGGCTCGGGCCATCATGCGTCGCGCCTCGCCGGTTCGAATCGAGAAGATGTCGCTCATCGTTGTCCTTTCGCCTCCAGTTCGCGGCGCTCTTCTTCGGTGAGGGTCGAGCGCATGCTGCGGATGTAGTCGGCGCGGGTCATGCCCATGGACTCGAACCGCGGCAGCCGCGACAGCAGGAAGGTGTGCGCTCCCGCCTTGTAGAGGCTGGCCATATCCCACTCCAGGAAGGCGCGCCGCTCGTCATGGGTCAAGGGGAACCCGACCAGCGCAGCTTCCGGATCGCGCTTCAGCCGCTCGCGGAAGTTCAGGTCCATTTGCGCCAGGTAGCAGACCTTGTTGATGCCGTAGACACTCATGGGGCTAATCCCAGCGCCACGCGCCGTAGGCGTTGCCGCCCTTGAGCTGCGGCTCGAGGAACCGCGGCTTGCGGCCGCCGACCGCGCCGAGCAGCGCGATCCAGTTGAGCATCTCGCCGGAGACGTTGCCGGCGGCGCGCAGCCGGTCGGCGGTGGCCTCGTTCAGCAGCTCGTCGATCTCGCCGTTGCGCATCCGGTTCACGACGTTCACCACCCAGCTCTCGTCGGGCCAGGCGAACGGCTGCCCGTCGATGGCCTTCGGCCCGCCGATGTCGCCCGAGATGGCGCCGCTGGCGACGATGCCCACCCGCAGGTTGGACGGCCAGGAGGCGATGGCCTCGCGCACCATCCCGCCGAGGGCGTAGCAGCGCTTGGCCAGCGGCAGCGGCGGAGCGATTCCGTTCACCCACAGGGGCACGATGGGGCGCTTCATCTTGCCGCCTTCGTCGTTCAGGAAGTGCAGCGGCACGACGATGGAGTGGTCGATCTCGAACTCCTGCGTCTGGGACAGGTCGAAGCCGCTGTTGATGCCGCTGGCGTGGACGTGCCGGCCCAGCTCCTCGTGCAGCGGAATCTCGGGGTAGTAGCAGAACAGCCCCGGCCAGTCGTCCGTGCCAGGCCCGGCGGTCTCGCCGGCGACGCCCACGGCGAAGGTCGGCATGTTGCTGTAGAAGAAGGTGGCGAAGTGGTCGGTATCGAACACCACCAGCACGTCCGGATCGACCTCGGCGATGTGGCTCCGCACCGCGCCGAACAGCTGGGCCGTTTCCGACTGCGGATTCTCGCGCGCCTGCCCCGGCGAGCCCGGCATGTGCGGCGTGGCGAACGCGCCGGCGATCTCAGCCATGCCGGGCGGCTAGCGCTGGCCCAGGGGCGGAGTGAACACCGACACCACAGCCGGCGTGCCTTCGCGGACGGTACGGGCGGCGCGCTCCAGCGCGGGCAAGAGCTGCTCTGGCTCGTGCACGTTTTCCCCGGCGGCGCCCGCGGACTCGGCGAGCTTGGCGATATCCGGCGGCGGGTCGATCATGCCGCCCTCGTAGTCGCCTTCGCGGGCGCTGTAGCCCTCGGGATAGTGCCGCGCCACGTGGCTTGTGCCGGTGGTGTAGCCGCGGTTCTGGAAGACCATCGCCAGGTAGGGCGCCCTGTACTTGGCCGCCGCCCACAGCGCGGCATAGGGCACGCCGTACAGGAAGAAGCCATCGCCCGAGGCGAGGGCTACGAAGCGATCGGGCGCCGCCAGCTTAGCCCCGAGGGCCGCGCCGGAGCCCCAGCCGCCGGCCGCGGAGCAGGACCGATAGACGCTGTCCGGCCGCGTGCTCATGACGTGGTTGTTCACGTCCGCGCCGTTGCTGACCACGTCGTTCAGCAGGATGGAATCCTCGTCCATGACCTTGCTGAGGCAGTAGGCGGCGTAGGCCGGGCTGATCGGCTTGGCGTTCGCCTGGGCTAGGGCGTCACGCTCGATCTTGGCCCGCCGGGCGGCCGAGGCCTCACCGATGCGCTGCTTGCGGCCGGCGATCTCCTGCCGCTTGGCGGCGGTGATCAGGCGGTCGCACTCCTCATACAGGGCGTGCAGCGTCGCCGCCGGGCTGCCGGCGATGCGCAGGTCCGCCTCGAACTCGTAGACCACGTTGCGCTGCTGGACCGGCTCGATGCCGATGCTGATGATCTTGGCCTCCGGCCGCGGCTCCTGGTAGCCGGGGATCCAGGGCACGAACGCCTCCAGCACGACGATCACGTCCGCCTGGTCGATGGCCGGGCCGCCCTCGTACAGCGGGTGAGTCGTGGGGAAGTTGGCCCGCTCGCGGCTGGCATCCGACACCGGCAGGCCGGCCAGCTCGGCCAGGTCGACCAGCGCCTGGAAAGCGCGAGGGTCGCGGCCGGATGTTGCCGAGATGACCAGCGGGTTACGGGCGTTCACCAGCAGCTCCGCTGCCTGGCGGATGCTGTCCGGATCGCCGGCAGCGGCCAGCGGCACGCCGAGCTGGGCGACGGTCGGGAAGCGCGCGCCCTTGATTGGCATCATGGCCACGTCACGCGGGATGCTCAGATACACCGGGCCGGTGGGCTCGCTCATGCACACCTGAAGTGCCCGGCTGACGATCAGGCCGGGGTTGTCGGTGGTCCGCAGGTCGTGGTCCCACTTGACGTACGGCCGCACAATCTGCCCGTAGTCGGACATGTCGCCGCGCCACAGAGCGGACTGGTCGCGGTCCCCATGGTGGGTGGTGCCGCCGTAGGAGTTTGGCGGCTTGCCGCTGGTCATCATCACCGGGTAGCGGCCATGCGTGGCGGAGTGGATGGCCGCGCCGTAGTTCATCACGCCCAGGTCGATGTGGGCGGCCGTCAGCGCCGGCCGGTGCGACACCATGGCGTAGCCCAGCGCGGCGTTGAGGTTCGTGTTCTCGTGGAGCATGGTGATGATGCGCGGCGTCGGCCGGCCGAGCGTCCGCAGCTTGACGGCGCATTCCTGAAACCAGCCGATGTCCGAGCCGGAGCTGAAGAACAGGTGGTCGATGCCGTTCACCGCCCAGGCCTGCATCAGCGCCTCGCCGACCTCGTCGGCCGGCACCTCCACCCACACCGTCTCCCGCCCGTGCGCCGGCCGCTCCGCCGAGCCAGCCTTGCGGGCGCTGCCCGCGCGCTGGTTCACGGCTTCGATCCAAGCCTCAGTGGTGGACGGTTCGAGCTTCGGTTGGGCGATCATGGCCCGCACATGATAAGCCGTGGCGGGGGCGGGGCCACCCGAAGTACGTGCGGGGTTGTTAGGACTTGGGCCTATTCAACTTGAGCTGGAACTTCTCCATGCGACGGGCGAGATCCATGATTTGATCGGCATCCTCGGCATCATCGAAGCCGCCGCTGGAGGTACCGTCAGCGGAGTCGGCGACCCAACCGTAGTTGAGGCGCACCCTTACGGGCTCCTCATCCACATCTTTGCGCCGGTTGAACATGCGATCAGATCCTTTCACTCAGCCTTGATGGTAGCTTGCCAGGGTTAACGTTCCATAAGAAGCATCGAGCGAGCCGACCCTCATAATAACCAGGCGGCGCAACGGTTGTCATTCGGCAGCAGCGCCCATCTCCTTTCCGTCGCGGCAACGGCGAGCGTTGCGGAGGCTGAACCACAGGACGACCGTGGAGATGAGGGCGACAACAGCCGCGGCAACCCAAATCCAGAGGCGTCAGCGACCGAGGCCGTCGGCCGCCATCGAGGCGGCGACAGCCAGGGACGCGCAGGTGAGAGACGCTGCGATCCACTTGTAGGCTGTAGCAAGCCGCCGCACTAGACGGTGTTCGCCTGGCCTGATGAGATAGGAAGCGAAGATAGCCGGCAAGATGATCAGCACCGCTACTGTGGCGTCGGCCGAGGAATGCCAGCCCAGAACCACCCGAGCGATGATTCCAGCGATGAACAGCGCGAAGGTGATACCGGCGATAAGCAACATGACCGTCACCAGGCCTGATGGATGAAGGCTCCAGTTGACGACGAGAGCCCCAACTGTGCCGCGGCGCCGGTCGGCGAAACGAAGATGGGTACGCTGCACGGCTACCTCTGAATCGTGGACCTCCGCCAGATTTCCGTCGACCGTCATAAGGGCGGCACTCGCTACCAGAAGCTCGTCGGGGGCGTTGACCTCGACATGGAAGCTCTGGGACATCGCGACAGAGGGGAGCCGAACCATCAGCGGCGTCGGCTTGAGGTTGAAGAACGTGAGCACTCGATTGGCGCGATCAGGCGACCGGTGCGTGCGCTTATCGAAGACGAGCTCCTCGGTTGCCTCGCTATTGGAGGCGGTGCGAAACTGCTCCTCGTAGCTGTACTTGAGCACGGCTCGAGCGCCCGGGTCCAGGCGGAGCTCCAGCAGGAGCAGGAAGTTCGCCGCGAGGTCACCAGCGAAGCTGGTGAGGATAGACGCCGCCAGCAGGAGATCCCGCTGCTTCCTGACCGTCGGCCGGGTCGGAAGGCTGGCGAAGAGTTGATCGGCTGCTCCAGGCTGGCTGCGAACAACGTGGTCCAGGGCATTGCGAATCTCATCTTCGAGAGGGCCTGCGTTTGTGCGGTCAAGGATGCCGCTGGCGATTGCTTCGAGGATTCCCCAGCGCGACGACGTGATTCTGCTCACTCGTGAGAACTGGGATCGGGCGGCCGGCTTCGTCGCGAGCGTCGAAATTGCGGAGGTAGCGCTTGGACAGAAGGGCGAATGGCAGGACAAGCGGACCGCCTGTGGCGGAGGCCATTTCGTGAATGACAGGCATGTCAGGCACCGTGAAGTCAACACTCAAACGGCGGTGAATCCGGTACTCGTCCAGGAAATCGATGGATTCGACGCGGCGGTGAATCCAGAAGCGCCAGCGAGAGACGAGCGAAAAGCAGGCCTTGGCGATAGGTCCGGCAGCGTCGAGAAAGGCGTGGCTGGGCCAGATGGGCTCAGCGGCTGGGACACTCGGCGGCACTGGTCGGCAGCTTATTTGATTAAGTAGTGCTAGTCAAGCTCTGATCGGTTGCTGGTGCTGGCGCCGGTTCAGGGCCGCCGCAGCGGAGTGCTTCTTGGATGCGGGTGTGCCTAGTCTGGCGGGTGCTCGGCGGCCATGGGGAGGTCGCGCGAGGGCTCCAGTTGGAGCTCGCCGAGCTGGACGAGCTCGCGCTCGAGATCGCGCAGCTCTCGATGTTCGGGCAGCGTCGGGTCGTGGTCGTGGCGCTTCTGCAGGAGGGTCATGTAGCGCGTGCGCAGATCGGTGAGGCTGGGCTGCACAGCCCAGACGTCGCTCAACTCGGCGGCTTGTTCCAGGACCAGGTCCACGGCCATCTTCTGCTTGTCGGGCGGGTAACCGTACTTATTGAGAATGGTCCGGACCATATTCCGGAGCTTCGCCCTGGTGCTTTCCTTTTTCTCCCAGTCGATGCTGACGCTGGCGCGCACCTGACGCACCAGCTCGCGGGCGATGTCCCGGAGCGTGTCGTCGCCCAGCACCTTGACGGCGGAGTCGTTCACCTCGAGCGCCTCGTAGAAGCCCATCTCATAGCCGGTCAGGCCGAGCTGTTCGCCGCGCTTGCGTGACTCACGGAGGTCCTTGGCCGCTGGATGAGCTGCTCGATGACCTCGGCGGCCTGGATCGCTCGGTTGGTGTAGCAGCGGATCGCCTCCTCCAGCATCAGCGAGAAAGTCCGGCTGCGGACCAGCTCGCTCCTGGTTCGGTGCTGGATCTCGTCGTTGAGCAACTTGTGCAGCAGCTCAACCGCCACATTCTTCTGGGGCAGTCCGTGGACCTCAGCAAGGAAGCCGTCGGACAGGATCGAAATGTCAGGCTTTTCCAGGCTGTGCCGTTGCCGGTTTTCGACTTTGTCGTGCGAGTCCGGTTCAATGAATAGTCACTGCTCGCGAGAGGCTTTCACTGGTGGCGCTTTCCGAGAGCTGATCACGGCTGAATGCTACGGCAAAGCGATTTAAGCGGCCAGACGCTTAGGAGTAGCGAGTGATCCGGTAGACCCGACCTAGACTTGCCCTGTGTGCGGGCGCTTTGGGCTTGGGACGCCGGAGTTCAGCGAGACACGCTTCGGGGCGAGAGCGCTGCCGGAGCTCCAGCCGGAGCTGTTGATTCCCCGGTTCAACATCGCGCCGACGCAGCCGGTCCTCACGGTTGTGTGCTCCAAGCGGCTCGACGGTGCACGCGGGCTGAAGGGCATGACCTGGGGGCTGACGCCGCTGTGGGCGGCCAACGACCGCTCGAAGCCCCGGCCGATCAACATCCAGTCCGAGACGCTGCCTGACCGGCCGGCCTACCGCCGGCTGCTCGAGCGAAAGCGCTGCCTCATCCCGAGCGACGGCTTCTACGAATGGAAGCGCAACGGCAGCGCACGGCAGCCGTACCACATCGGCCTGGCGGATGGTGCGATCTTCGCGTTCGCCGGCGTTTGGGACGCGGTGAAGATGGGGCCGGAATGGCTGGTTTCGTGCGCCATCCTGACGACCCGGCCCAATGACCTGGTTTCCGACCTCCACAATCGCCAGCCCGTCATCTTGCGTCCCCAGGACGAGGAGTTGTGGCTGTCGGACTGCGCCGACGCGCGCGAGCTGACGCCCCTCCTGGAGCCGCTGCCGGCGGAGGAGATGACCATCTACGCGGTGGTGCCGCTGGTGAACAACGTGGCCAACGAAGGGCCCGAGCTGCGGCAGCCCGCCGAGGCCGCTCCCAGCCAGCCCGTGCTGCTGTAAACGGTCCGGGCCGCCTGTGCGCCTGCCGCTCGTAGCCGCCGCGTGCGCCGTATAAGATCGCCCGGTTATGACACCGCATCCTGCGATTCGGGACGTACCGCTGGACGAGCCCAGCGATTTCCTGCGGCTGGGGGACGACATCGTGCTGGAGAAGGACGTCATGGTCCGCATGCACGACGGCGTCAGCGTGGCCGTGGATGTGTACCGGCCCGCGGCGTCCGGGAAGTACCCGGCGCTGTTCGCCACGTCGCCCTATCGCAAGGACCTGGCGTACCTGCCGCCGTGGAGCGCGTACCGGACGCGTGAGACGACCGATCCGTGCTGGTGGGCGCGCCAGGGCTACTGCTACGTGTGGGGCGACACCCGCGGCAGCGGCAAGTCCACGGAGGGCATGTGGCGGGTGTTCGACACGGCCGAGCAGCACGACCTGTACGACGTGATCGAGTGGGCGGCGCAGCAGGACTGGTGCACGGGCAAGGTGGGCATGGTGGGCGAGTCGTACTTCGCCATGGTGCAGTGGTTCGCGGCCATCCAGAACCCGCCGCACCTGGCGTGCATCGCGCCGTTCGACGCCAACTGCGACCTCTACCGGCACTTCGTGTACCACGGCGGGCTGTGGGCCATGGAGTTCGTGAGCCACTGGATCTCGAAGGTCCGGACCCGCACGCTGCGGGACGCGCCCGGCGAGAAGCCGGCCAACGTGATGGGCTACGACGTGATCGGCGAGATGCTGCGCCATCCGCTGCACGACGACTTCTGGAACGAGCGCTCGGCCGCCCTGCGGCTGCACGAGATCAAGGTCCCGGTGTACTCGATCGGCTTCTGGCAGTCGGGCGGCGTGCACCCGGCCAGCAACGTCTTCGGCTACGAGCAGGTGTCCGGCCCCAAGAAGCTGACCTTCTATGGCGCGCCCGGCTCGGCCCAGCGGCTGTTCGCCGGCAAGGAGCTGCACCTGGAGCTGAAGCGCTGGTATGACTACTGGCTGAAGGGCATCGACACCGGCATCATGAGCGAGCCGCCGGTGCGCTACCAGGCGCGCCCGGACGGCGAGTGGCGGACGCTGCCCAGCTGGCCGCCGCCGCAGGTTTCGCACACGCGTTTGTATTTGGCGCCGGGAAAAGCCGGGGCGGTGGAGTCGCTGAACGATGGGGTGCTGTCGTGGGAGGAGCCGGCGGTGGAGGGCAGTTCGACGACCTACTCGTACCCGCACGAGGAGTGGCTGGGCTGGCCCGGCGGTGGCACGGCGGTGATGCGACCGGACGGGACGCTCGATCCGCTGGCGAAGATCAGCACCTGGAGCACGCCACCGCTGGATCGGGACGTGGAGATTCTGGGGCCGATCGTGTTGAAGCTGTGGGCATCATCGGACCAGACGGACACGGACTTCCTGGTGAAGCTGGCCGATCAGGCGCCGGCTGGTGAGCGCGGCTCGGCGCCGCCGGGGATCACCAAGGGCTGGCTGAAGGCCTCGCACCGCGAGATCGACCCGGCGCGCAGCCGGCCGGACCGGCCGTGGCACCCGCACACGAAGGAGGAGCCGCTGACGCCGGGCGAGGTCTACGAATTCCAGATCGAGATCTGGCCGACCTCCTGGACGTTCAAGAGGGGCCATCGCATCCGGCTGGAGATAGCGCCCGGCGACTCGCCGCCAATCGACGGCGGGCACGATTGGGGCGTGAAGTTCGGGTCGGACACCCTGTATCACTCGTCCGCGTACCCGAGCCATCTGCTGCTGCCGGTGATGCCCCGTGCTGATTGACGTCCACGCCCACTACACGCCCAAGGGCTACGCGGACACGATGCTGCGGATCGAGGGCATGCGCCGGCCGCCGAGCTGGAACAAGCTGCCGCACACCGATTCGCCGGCCGACATGGAGGTCCGGCTCAAGGCCATGGACGAGGCCGGGGTGGCTATGCAGGTGCTGTCGCACGGCATCATGGCGCCCTATGCGCACGAGGTCGTGGATGCGGCCCAGGCAGCCCGGCTGACGAACGACGAATACGCCGAGCTGGTGCAGCGCATGCCGGAGCGGTTCAAGGCCTTCGTCTCGCTGCCGCTGCCGCACGTGGACGCATCGTTAGCCGAGATGGCCCGCGGGCTCGATGAGCTCGGCATGGCGGGCGTGGCGATGAATTGCTCGGTGTTCCAGCGCTCGCTGGCGGAGCCAGAGTTCGAGCCGCTGTACGAGGAGATGGACCGGCGCGGCTGCGTCCTGTACTACCACCCCTGCGCCAGCGGCATCTGCTCGCCGTGGATCAACGACTACGGCCTGCAAGGCGCGGCCGGCACGTCGATGGAGGACACGGTGCTGGTGCTGCACCTCATCCTCAAGCAGATCCCCGTACGCTACCCGCGCATCCGGATCATCATCTCGCACGTGGGCGGGCTCATCCCGATGCTCCTGAACCGGATGGACCACCAGATGCCACTGTCCGGCCTGGCCGAACCGCCTTCAGTCACCGCCCGCCGGCTGTACTACGACACCGTCGGGCACGGCAACCCGGCAGCGATCCTGTGCGGCTGGAAGGCCTTCGGCGCCGATCACCTGGTGCCCGGCTCCGACTGGCCCGTGCTGCTGTCCCACGAGAGCTACTTCGAGACGTTCGATTACGTCCGGCAGGCGGGCATTCCGCTGGAGGACGTGGAGCAGATCCTGGAAAAGACCGCGCCGGAGCTTCTGGGCATCAGCTAGTCCCTACTTATGCGTCACTCGGGTGGGGATGGTGTTGAGCTCTTCGCAGCCGGTTTCGGTGACGATGATGGTGCCGCCGAGGTTGACGCGGTGGCGGTCGATGCAGGCATTGGGCTCGAAGGCGAAGACCATGCCGGGGACGAGGGTGGCTTCGCGGGCGCGCCAGCCGCCGGGGCCGACGAAGCGGACGCCGAGGTCGAGGTTCTCCTGGTTCACAGCGGTGCGGCCCATCAGGAAGTGCGGGCTGATGGAGTGCAGCAGCGGGGTGTAGGCCCAGCAGCCGGCGACCTTCAGCGGCTCGGCCATGGCTGAGACGAGGTCGGAGAACTTGATCCCGGGGCGGATGGTCTTCAGGCCGACGTCGTAGGCTTCCCGGGCCACGCGCTCGCACTTCTGGTTGATCTCGTCCACGGGATCGAGCGCCACGGTCATCTGGACCTGGATCTCCTGGTTGCCGCACATCGGCATCAGCTCGGCCTGGAGGAGGTCGCCGCGCTGCAGCTTGCGCGGCTCTTCGGCGCGGGTGGTCCAGCGCGGAGGGCCCCAGGCCAGCGTGTGCGGGCCGCTGTTCATGACGATGTTGGGGTAGCGCAGGCCGATGCCGAAGCGCAGCATCTCGCGCGTGGCCTCGGCGATCACCAGCGCCTCGTCCACGCCGGGCTCGACCACCTGGTGCATGACCGCGCAGGCCGACTCGGCGGCCGCCGCGGCGTAGCGGATCAGGCCCAGCTCCTCGGTGCTCTTGACCAGCATGAGATGGCTGAACTCCTCGGAGATGTCCTGGTAGTTCAGGCCAGGCAGCGCGGAGGTGAACTCCGCCCACCAATTGGCCGGGATGGCGCCATGGATCTCCGTCGGCGCCATGGAGGTGAGGCCGACGACGCCGAGCTTCCCGCCGGCGTAGCCCTTCTCCTTCACCACTTCAGCGGCGTGGGCGCCGGTGGTGGCGACGCGGTAGTCCCTGACCCACAGCTCGTGGCCGGCTTCGGCCGAGGCGTAGTCGCGGAGCACCCGCAGGTTGGCCCAGGTGAGGACGACTGGCTCGCCCTCGAGCGGAAAGACGGTGCAGCCCTCGTTGTAGTCGTCGCAGATGTAGCTCTCGTACATTTCACGGGCGCGGAAGCCCGCCACCAGCAGGCACTCGAGGTTGTGCTCGCGCATCAGCTTGCGGACGGCCGCCCAGTGCCGGTCGCGCTCGGCAAAGGACAAGGACGGAGGACGAGTGACGTCAGGCATGCGCCGATCCTATGGCAAGCGGCATAATTCCGGGCACAACCAGCACTCTTCAGGAGATCAGCAGCTATGGCGATTCAGAAGCTCGGGCACGTGGGCATCTATGCGAAGGACATCATGAAGATGCGCCACTTCTACTCGGAGATCCTGGGCCTCACGATCTCGGACGAGGACCTGAGCGGGCTCGGCGCGGTGTTCCTGACCTCGAATAAGGAGCGCGAGCACCACGAGTTCGTATTGTTCGGCCGGCCGGAGGAAACCACCAGCGTGCAGCAGATCTCGTTCAACTGCGAGAGCCTGCAGGACGTCGTCGACTACTACCACCGCTTCAAGGAGCACGGCGTGCGGTTCGACCGCGTGGTGTCACACGGGAACGCGGTCGGCCTGTACTTCTACGACCCAGAGGGGAACCGCTGCGAGGTGTACTGGACCACGCCCTGGAAGGCCCGCCAGCCCTATGGCGTGGCGGTGGACCTGACCAAGGAGCAGCAGGAGATCCTCAAGGAGATCGAGGCGGACGTGGCGCAGTACGCCGAGACGGGCCACCGCGACCCACAGTCCTTCGTGCAGCAGAAGGAGCAGCTGGAGCGCGAGGGGATCGCGGTCGGCTAAGCGCTGGCGAACGCCAGCCCGCGGCGGCTCAGCACCACGATGATGTGGACCACCGCCACGACGATCAAGGCGATTTCCAGGCCAACTGCGATGTGGCCGAGGCCCTGGGGATTGGGGCGGCGGAGGTTGTTCCAGCCGTAGAGGGTGTAGAGCGTCGCCGCGATCAGCAGGACATCCACGATCGCGGGCAGGATCGGCTGCGCGCGGATGACGGCCAGCAGCAGGATCGCCAGGACGACGAAGACCACCAGGTTGGCGAAGAACACCTGGTTGAGCTGCAGGCCGAAGGGAAAGCTCGGGCCGCCGCCCCCTCCGTTGGGCGGGGGAGGCGCGCCGGGCGGTGGGCCGAGCCGGCCGAGGATGTTGCCTCGGAAGAGGACGAAATCGAGGGCGAAGTGGAGGATGCCGACTGCCAGCGCGAGCAGCACCAGTAGCGCGGTGAGCGCAGCCTTCATGGATCGGGTACACAAATTGTAGGCCGCGGTGTACGCTCGGGCGGTGATTCACCGGAGCCGACAGCCCGACGTGCCGCTGCCGGAGGTCGACTTCAGCACGTTCGTGCTGGACAAGCCGCGGATGCTGGCCGGCAAGGTGGCGCTGATCGACGCCGTTCGCGGCACGCAGCTCACCTTTGGCGAGCTTACGGAGCACATCGACGCCACGGCTGCCGGGCTGGCGGAGCAGGGACTGCAATCCGGGCAGACGGCCGCGATCTGCGGCTTCAACACGATCGACTACGCGGTCGCGGCGCATGCCGTCTGGCGCGCCGGAGCGGTCGTCGTTACGATGAACCCGCTGTTCACCGCCCGCGAGATGCGCGAAGAGCTGGCTGACTCCGGCGCCAGCCTCGTGCTGGCCGCGACCGAAGTAATGGACCGGGTTGGCGAGGCCGGAGCCGAGCGGTTGATCCCCCTGGACGCGCTGCCGCGGGCCAGCCGCACGCTGCCGGCGGCGCGAGTTCAGCCGGATGAAACAGCGCTCATCCTGTACTCCAGCGGAACCACGGGGCTGCCAAAGGGCGTGATGCTGACGCACCGGAACCTGATCGCGTCGGTGCAGCAGCTGGAGGCGGGAGATCTGTCGCGCGAGGACGACCGGCTCATCGCCATCTCGCCCTTCTTCCACGTGGTGGGGCTGCACGGCATCCTGAACCTGGGCCTGTATACGGGCGCCGGCATCGTGCTGCTGCAGCGCTACGAGCTGCGGCGCTTCCTGGCGGCCGTGCAGGAACACCGCGTCAGCAGCGCCTTCCTCATCCCGCCGGTGCTGCTGGACGTAGCCAAGAACCCGGCGGTGAAGGACTTCGACCTGTCAAGCCTGCGCTCGATCCTGTGCGCGGCCGCGCCGCTGGCGCCCCAGGTGGAGCAGGAGTGCGCCGAGATCCTGGGCTGTATCGTCAAGCAGGGTTGGGGGATGACCGAGGCCTGCGGGCCGGCGACCACGGTCCTGAACGACAACATCCGGCGCGGCTCGGTTGGGCCGCCGGTGCCGAACACCGAGTGCAAGGTGGTCGACCCGGTGAGCGGCCGTGAGCTTGGGCCGGGCGAGACGGGCGAGCTCCTGATCCGCGGGCCGCAGGTGATGAAGGGCTATCTAAACCAGCCGGAAGCGACGGCCGACACGCTCGAGCCGGATGGCTGGCTGCACACCGGCGATCTCGGCTATGGCGACGAAGACGGCTGCCTGTACATCGTCGACCGGCTGAAGGAAGTCATCAAGTACAAGGCCTACCAGGTGGCGCCGGCCGAGCTGGAAGCGGTGCTGCTGAGCCATCCGGCGGTGGCCGACGCGGCGGTGATCCCGCGGCCGGACGAAGATGCCGGCGAGATCCCTAAGGCCTTCGTGGTGCTGCGCTCGGCCGTTGACGAGCAGGAGCTGCTGGCATTCGTGGCGGAGCGTGTGGCGCCCTACAAGAAGATCCGCGCGCTGGAGCTGACGGACGCCATCCCCAAGTCGCCGTCGGGCAAGATCCTGCGGCGGGTGCTGATCGAGCGCGAACGGGCAGGCGTATCATCCGCCTTGGAGGGTTGATTCGATGCTGAAACCGAAGGCCATCGACCACATCGCGCTGAAGGTCACCGACATGGACGCGGCCGTGCGCTTCTACCACGACATCGTGGGGCTGGAGCTCATCCGGCCGATCAACAAGAGCGAGCACGGGGGGCGCTCGGCCGTGGTCGGCGCCGGCAGCCAGCGCATCGACCTGTTCGAGCGGCCTGACTTCGTGTCGTCGGATAAGGACAAGCCCATCGGCATGGACCACGTGTGCCTGGTGGTGGAGGCCGGCCCGGCCGAAGAGGTGATCGACTACCTGAAGAGCGAGGGCGTGGAGGTATTCTGGGCGCCGGTGGTCCGCCATGGCCACACGTCCGTGTACGTCTACGACCCGGACGGGGTGCACGTGGAGCTGCAGCTGGCCGAGCGCTCATGAAGTTTGCCGCCTACGCCATGCCCAGCTACCAGCCCAGCTTCGGGCTGACGCAGGGCGAGTTCATGCGCGCCACCATCGATCACCTGGCCAGCGCGGAGGTGCTCGGCTGCGACTCCGTATGGGTCAACGAGCACCATTTCCACCAGTACGGCGGGCTGCAGCCGTCGGTGCAGATCATGCTGGCGGCGCTGGCCCAGCGGACCTCCCACGTGCGGCTGGGCACGTCGGTCGTGTGCCTGCCGCTGCACAACCCCATCCAGGTGGCCGAGGAGCTGGCCATGGTGGACCTGATGTCCGGCGGGCGGGTGGAGCTAGGCGTCGGGCGCGGCTTCGTGGTCCACGACTATGAGGTGCTGGGCGTGCCCTACCAGGACGCGCAGCAGCGTCTGATGGATGGGCTCGAGGTCATCAAGAAGGCCTGGTCGGGCGAGCGCTTCAGCCACGACGGCAGCCATTACCACTTCACGGACCTCGAGGTCTGGCCCAGGCCCGAGCAGCGACCGCACCCGCCCATCTGGATGGCCTGCTCCGGCACGCCCTCCAGCTTCGAGTGGGCCGGGGCCAACGGCTACCAGCTGCTGACCATCGGCTATATCCGGCCGGTGGCCGCGCTGGCGGAGCTGACCCGCCTGTATCGCCAGGCCCGGTCGGCGGCGGGGTTTGGGGCGCCGGTGATTGCGACGCACTTCCACGTGGTGGTGGCCGAGGAATCCAAGGAAGCGCGGCGGATTGCCGAATCGGCGCTGGCGGAGCACGTGCGGCTGAACCGCGAATCGCGCTCGCTCTCCAAGGCCGACGGCGCGTTGGGCGAGGCCGCGGCGGTGTCGATCGAGCAGCTCGTCGACGAAGGACGGCTCATCGCCGGCGATCCCGGCGAGTGCGCCCGCACTCTGCACTGGATCGCCGGGCAGACCGGCTGCAGCGAGACGCACTGCCTGTTCCAGTTCGGCGACGTCACCTTCCCCGTGGCGCAGCGCTCGCTGGAGCTGTTCGCGACGGAGGTCATGCCCCGGCTGCGGGCCTTGGAGGCCGAGCAGCCGGTGGCGGTCTAGCTCAGCCCAGAGCGGCGCTGCCGTCCGCGGGCGTGGTCCTCATGACCGGGGGGCTGACTTCTTCGCGGCGCAGTCCGCGCTCGGAGGTCAGACCTTCGTGGACGATGCCGCCGCCGGTGCGCACGGCGTGGGCGCCGCCGGCGCGCAGGACGGTGGCGGCGCGATCGGCCAGGCCTTCGTCGACGAAGGCGATCACCACGGCGTCCTCGCGGAAGCGCTCGGCGAGGGTCTGGCGAACGCCGGAGATGCGGCCGACCAAGCCAAGCGAGACCAGCGTCCCGGCGATGGCGCCCGGGACGGCCAGCGTGAAGATGCTGGCCAGCAGCGATTCGGTGTAGCCGAGGCTGGGCCAGCTCAGCCGCATGCCCAGGAACCAATCGCAGATGAGTCCCACGATGCCGCCGATGACGGCGCCTACGATCGTGGCTTTCAGGAGCTCGGCGTCGGGCCTGAGACGCAGCCCGGGAGCGCCGCCAGCGGTGGTCAGGTCATCACGCAGGAGCTCGGTGATGGCTTGGGGCGGGAAGCCCTCGCTCTGCAGATCCGCCATCGCGCGCGACGCGGACGTCCTGTCCGTGAATACACCAACCACTGGTCTGCTCGTCATTGTTCCTTTAAACCTCCTGCCGATCGACGTGCACAAATAGGGCCACCCGGCGCGTGGCCCGGAGTGTGCAACGGCGTTGCCGCCACGGCTGCAGCAAGCAACTCTCCTCCGCTCGAGCATGGCGAGATCAGCGCCCAGCGGGCGCAGCTGCTTCGGCGCCGCCACAGGCCGGCGCAGCGAGCGGCCTTCGCCCTGCTGCTGGCGGCCGTGGCGGGCAGCGTGGACGCCATCGGCTACCTGACGCTGTTCCAGCTGTTCATCGCCCATATGAGCGGCAACACGGTGCGGGTGGGCATCTTCATCGGGCAGCGCGATTGGACCAGCATGTTCCAGCGGGCCTTCCCCATTCCCATGCTGGTGCTGGGCGTCATGGCCGGCGGCCTCCTGACGGAGGTGGGCTTGCGACGCGGCTTCCGAGCCACGCTTTCGGCGATTCTGCTGCTGGAATGCCTTCTGCTGGCCGTGTTCGCGGTCTACGCCAGCACGGTGGTGGTGCTGGGCCAGGTGCCGCCGTCGGATGGCTGGCGCTTCTACCTGGCCGTGGCGCTGCCCGCCTTCGCCCTGGGCCTGCAGAACGCGGCGCTCCGCCGCGTCGGCGGCCACACGGTGCGGACGACGTTCGTCACCGGCATGCTGACGGACCTGGCGGAAGCGGCCGTGGCCTACGCCGTGTGGCTGCACGACCAGCGCCGCTGCACGCCAAACCTTCGGCTTTCCACGCTCGTCCGCCGTTCGGGCCAGGACGAGTCCTTCCACCGCTTCGTCCTGTACACCTCAATCTGGCTGATGTACGTCGCGGGCGCAGTGGCCGGCACACTAGCCAAGGCGAGCTTCGGCCTCGCCGGCCTGGCGCTGCCCATTGCCCTGCTCGCGCTCGTCTCGCTCTGGAACGCCTACCGGCCAGTCCTTCCCCCCGAGCCGGAATAGCGCCTGCTGGGCAAGGGCCATGGCCGGTCCCATATACTGCCGCACATGCGACGAACGGCTTCTCTTGTGCTTGGCGCGGTGTTCATTCTGGCGGGGTGCGGGTCTGGCGCCGCACCGGCGCCGGCGGCGAGCAGCAGTCCGGCGGCGGCAAGCCAGGCGGCGGCGCCGGCGAGCAAGCCGGCGGGCAGCGCTTCGGCGGGAGCGGCAGTCTCGAAGCCGGCGGCCGCCAGCGCCAGCGGGGCGGCGATCCCGAGTGCGGCGGGCGGCGCCAAGGACAAGATGACTATTGCTTATACGTCGTTCACGCTGGATCAGCTGGCGCCGATGGTGGCCAAGGACCAGGGCTTCTTCGACAAGAACGGCATCGACGCCGAGGTCGTCTCGATCGGCGCCGGGTCGCGGCCGGAGGCGGCGCTGCTCTCGAACCAGGTGCAGGTCGTGGAGGGCGGCCCGGAGGAGGTGGCCGCTTCGATTGCCGGCGCGGACCTGGAGTACGTCGCCGCCGCCGACACGTCCTTCCTGTTCTGGTTGTACTCGATCCCCAGCGTCAAGACCGCCGAGGACCTGAAAGGCAAGACGATCGCCGTCACCTCGCTGACGTCCTCGACGTACACCGCGGCCAAGGTGGCTGTCCGCAGCCTCAAGCTCGATCCGGCCAAAGACGTGACCTTCATCGCCGTCAACAACCCACCCGCTATTGCCGCGGCGATGTCCAACGGCGCGGCGCAGGCGGGCTCGATCGGCAGCACCAACATCGTCGCCGCCAAGAAGGCCGGCTACAACATGCTGGTCGACGTCGCCAGCCTGGGCGTGCCCTATCCGGCCGGCTGGCCGACGGTGTCGAAGAAGTGGGCGAACAGCCACGACGACCTCATGAACCGCTTCATGAAGGCCTACGCCGAAGGCATCGCGGCCATGATCCGGCAGCCGGACCTGGCGCAGAAGGAGCTCGCGAAGTACTCCAAGAGCGACGACCAGGACTTCCTGAAGGGGACCTACGAGGTGGTCAGCCCGCACCTGAACAAGGCGCCCTACGCGGATGTGAAAGGCGTGCAGCTGGTGCTGGAGGAGCTGTCGGCGAACGAGCCTAAGGCCAAGACGGCCGACCCTAACAGCTTCGTGGACAACCACTGGGTCAAGGCGTTGGAGGACAATGGCTACATAGCGAGTCTCTACAAATAAGGAAGAAGCGTGCCATGCGAGGAACCATCCCGTTGATCCTGAGCCTGTCCGCGCTGCTGGCGGCCTGCGGCGGAGGCGCTGCGCCCGCGGCGTCCTCGGCGCCCGTGAGCCAGGCAGCGGCCGTCAGCCCCGCGGCATCCAAGCCCGCGGCCAGCTCCTCGGCGGCCAGCACTTCCGCCAAGCCGGCGGCCAGCACCAGCAACGGCGGGGCCAAGGAGAAGCTGAGCATGGCCTACACCGCGCCTACCCTGGCCCAGCTGCCGCCGATGGTGGCCAAGGAGGAAGGCTACTTCGACCAGAACGGCATCGACGCCGACGTCACGCTCATCGGCGCCGGGTCGCAGCCGCAGGCGGCGCTGCTGGGCAACCAGATTCAGATGTACGAAGGCGGGCCCGACGTCATCTCCGCCAGCATCGCCGGCGCCGATCTCGAGTTCTTCGGCGCCGCGGAGACGGCCTTCCTGTTCGACCTCTACGGCGCCCCGAACGTCAAGACGGCGGCCGATCTCAAGGGCGGCAAAGTGGCCGTCACGTCGCTCACGTCCTCGACCTACACCGCCGCCCGGCTGGCGGTTAAGCAGCTCGGGCTGGATCCCGACAAGGACGTCACCTACATCGCTGTCAACAACCCGCCGGCGATCTTGTCAGCCATGGAGACCGGCGCGGTGCAGGCGGGCACGGTTGGGCCGACCAACATCAGTCAGGTGCAGGCGAGCGGCAAATTCAACCTGCTGGCCGATATCTCCAAGCTCAACCAGCCCTATCCGGCCGGCTGGTGGGCCGTCTCCAAGAAGTGGGCCGACGGCCATGACGCCACCATGCAGCACATGACCAAGGCGCTGGTGCAGGCGGTGGCGTACATGATCCAGCAGCCGGACGGCACCAAGCAGGTGCTGGCCAAGTACTCCAAGAACAACGACCCGGTGTTCCTCAACGGCAACTACCAGGTCGAGTCACCGCACCTCCAGAAGGTCCCCTACGCCGACGTGAAGGGCGTCGAGCTGGTGCTGCAGGAGCTCTCGGCTACCATCCCCGCCGCCAAGACGGCCGACGCGAACAAGTACGTGGACAACCACTGGGTGAAGGCGCTGGACGACAGCGGCTTCATCAACAGCCTCTACAAGTAGGGGATTAGCCCTCGAAGGTGCCGGTGATCTCCTGTCTGCCTCCAGGGAGGGCGTCCTCGCGGTAGACGCCGAGCTTCTCCAGGATAGGGAGGTCGCTGGCGGCGAAGAGGATGGCGTCGCCATCCACCGACGCGTGCTCGTGCATGACCCAGTTGGGTACGCAGAAGGTGTCCGCCTTCTCCCACTCGAAGCGGACGCCATCGAGGATGCTGAACCCTCGACCTTCCGCGACGTGGTAGATGGTGTTCGTCGTGTGGCGATGCGCCTGCGTGTGGTGGCCGGCAGGCAGCAGCTGAATCGAGCAGTCGATGGTGGGCATCACCGGGCCGCCGGTGGCGGGATCGGAGTAGACCATGGCCAGGCCGTCGAAGGGGGTCATGTCGGCCTGCGTGAGGGCGTCCAGCGCGGCGCGCGTCTGCGGCCACTTGTAGCTGAACAGCGGCGAGTGCGGCACGCCCGGGTGGCGCCGGGCCAGGGGCATGAGCCCGCCGGCGGCATAGCGCGGCACCGAGACGTCCAGCGGCTCCTCTGAGGGCTGAAGCTGTTTGGTCTCCGAGCCGAACTCCTCGAAGAAACGCCAGTCCATGGTGCCGATGAGCGGCGCGTCGAGCACGTCGAGCCAGATCATCGGCTCCTGCCCCTCGTGCGAGTGGCCGTGCCAGGCCCACGAGGGCGTCAGCAGGAAGTCGCCGGGCTCCATCGAGCAGGGCTGGCCGTTCACGACGGTATAAGCGCCGCTGCCTTCGATGATGAAGCGCAGGGCGGCGTTGGTGTGGCGGTGGCTGGGCGCCTCCTCGCCGGGATAGATCAGCTGCACGGCCGAGACCAGGGTGCGAGTCGTGCCGCGGGCATTCTGGAGCGTCGGGTTCTTCATCGTCAGCGCTCGGCGCTCGGTGTCGCCGCCCAGCGGCATCACCTCGGCGGCCTGGAACAGCGCCGCGCGCAGGTCCTTCCAGCGCCACAGCCAGGGGCGCACGTCGCCGCGCGGATGCGGCTTGGTGTTGCCCTGCAGCCAGTGCGGCGCCAGGGCCAGCTTGTCGGCGTGGGCGTAGAAGTCCGTGAGCGCCTTCTCTCGATCGACGGCTATGGCCATGGTCGTAGTATCGGCCCCCGCCGCGAGGCCCGCAAGGGGTTTACGTCGAGACGGGGTGCGTCAGGATATCCGCTGGACGAATGACGAAATGTCGAAATTCGTCATATACTTAGACGCATGACGCCAACTGCGCGCGCGCGTGACGCCGAAGCACGGCGGGCCAGGGCCGAGCGCATCCTCGATGCGGCCGGCGAGCTGCTGCTGCGCTGGGGTTACAAGCGCTTCACCATGGACGACGTCGCGGAGCACGCCGGCATCGGCAAGGGGACGATCTATCTCCATTGGACCACGCGCGAAGACCTGTTCATGGCGGTGATCGGCCGCGAGTTCGGCAAGGCCGTGGAGGAGCTGGTAGCCGCCATGCGGGAGGACCCGCGGGCCGCCCTGCTGCACCGGCTGCTGCCGCGCTGGTTCAGAGCGCTGCGCGGCCGCCCACTGGTGTGCGCCGCCGTCGGCTCCGACCCGGATGTGCTGGGCAAGCTCAAAGAAGGCGTTGGACGGATCGTCAACAGCCGCATGCGCTGCGGCATCGACGACTATCTGCGGCTGCATGCCGAATACGGGCTGCTGCGGCAGGACTTCTCCGTGGAGGAGCTGTCGTGCGGGATCCGTTCGGTGATGCGCGGCTTCTTCATGGCCGACGCTATGACCCCCGAGGACCATGCCATCCCGCTGGAGCGCAAAGCGGAGCTGCTGGAGGCAGTGTTCGCCAGTGCGTTCGAGACGAGCCAGGAGCCGCCCGAGGAGGCGCTGCAAGCCATCTCGGCGCGAGCCATCGACATTTTCACGGACGTTGCGGAGTACTTCCAGGCGCAGCAGCGCCAGGCGTACGAGTAGAGGAGGAGCCCACATGTCGACCCCAACCATCGAACGCGAAGACGTACGCGATCGCGAAAAGGTTCGCGTCGAAGAGGAGCCTCTCGGCGGGGCGGAGACCCCGCGGAACGGCGCAGGCCCGCAGACGCCGCCGTCCGGACGCAAGTCGTCCAAGCTGCGCCGCATCGTGCTGCCCATCCTGGGCGCGCTCGTCCTGGGCGCGATCGCTATCGGCTTCAACATCTGGTGGCAGGACGCGCACTACGTCTCCACCGACAATGCCCAGGTCGGCGGCACCCCGGTGCCTGTCGGCTCGATGAACGCGGGCCGAGTGTCCAGCATCCGGGCGGTGGTTGGCGCCCAGGTGCACCAGGGCGACGTCCTCGCGCAGGTTGAGCTGCCAACCGCCGTGAAGACGAACCAGAACGGCTCGCCTGACCTGCAGTTCCTGGGCACTGCCGATCAGTTCCTCGATATCACCGCGCCGATCAACGGCGTGGTCATCGCCGTGCCCGCGGCGGTGGGCGCCACCGTTGCCCAGGGCCAGGCCATCGTCACGCTTGTGGATCCCACCAAGCTGTGGGTGACGGCCAATGTGGACGAGAACAAGGTCCCCCGCCTGCAGCTCGGCCAGCTGGCGGACGTGCACCTGGACGCCACGGGTGAGACCGTGCAGGGGACGGTTACGGAGCTGACGCCCGCGACCGCCGGCGTGTTCAGCCTGCTGCCGCAGTCCAACACGACCACCAACTTCACCAAGGTCGGCCAGGTGGTGCCGGTGCGTATTGGGGTGGCGCTGGGCAGCAGGGCGGGCCTGCTCGGCAGCTCGGCAGAAGTCAAGATCCACGTCGCCTGATGGCCGTCGATCCCAACCGGCCGGACGAGAACGCCTCGTCCCCCATTCCCTACAAGTGGGCGGTGCTGATCGTCACCATCCCGGCGGTGATGGTGGTGATCCTGGACTCCACCGTGGTGAACGTCGCGCTGGCCAAGCTGGGCGCCGTGTTCGCCGTGGACATCAGCACTGTCCAATGGGTGATCACGGCCTTCGCGCTGGCGCTGGGCATCGCCACGCCCTTAGCCTCCTTTCTGGAGCGGCGCTATTCGCTCAAGCGGGTGTGGCTGCTGGCGTTGGTGACGTTCACCGGCGCCTCAGTGGTCTGCGGACTGTCGCCCGCGTTCTGGATCATGGTGGTGGCCAGGCTGGCCCAGGGGGTCGCCGGCGGCGTGCTGGTGCCGATGGCCATCAGCTCGATCTTCCAGGCCTTCCCACCCAACGAGCGCGGCACGGCGCTGGGAGCTTTCGCGATTCCGATCGTGGCCGGTCCGGCGCTGGGGCCGACGATGGGCGGCTACATCGTGACCTACCTGGACTGGCGGCTGATCTTCTTCATCAACCTGCCCATCGGCATCGGCGCGACGCTGCTGGCAGCCTGGCTGCTGCATCCTGGCCGGCCCGATCCCTCTGTACGCATGGACGTGACCGGCACCATTCTGTCCTCGATCGGTTTCGGCTGCACGCTGTACGGCCTGTCGCGGGTCGGCGCCGACGGCTGGGGCTCGCTTACGGTGCGCGGGCTCATTGGCGTGGGGCTGGTGGTGCTGGTCATCTTCATCATCTTCGAGCTCACCCAACCGGACCCCTTGCTGGACATGCGGCTGTTTGGCATCCCACAGTTCTTCTTCGCCAACCTGACGGGCTGGGTCAGCACCATCGCCCTGTTCGGGGCGGAGTTCATGCTACCGCTGTACCTGCAGGACCTGCGTGGGCTGACGGCGCTCGACGCCGGTCTGCTGCTGCTGCCGCAGGGCCTGTGCATCGCCGTCGCCGGACCGATCGGCGGGCGGCTCACTGACAAGATCGGCGCGCGGCCGGTGGTGATGTTCGGCTTCGCGCTGCTGACCCTCAACACCTGGCAGATGGCGCACATCACGCTCGATACCACGTACACGACGCTGCGCTGGCTGCTGGTGGCGCGCGGCCTGGCGCTGGGGTTCTCCATGCAGCCGACGCAGGTGGTGGCCATGTCGGTGGTGCCTCCGCATTTGCGCACCAACGCGAGCTCTGTCAACACCGCGATGCGCGGGGTGTTCCAGTCGTTCGGCGTAGCCATGCTGTCCACGGTGGTGCAGACGCAGTCGTTGGTGCACAGCACGATGCTGTCGTGGCAGGTGACCGCGGACTCGCCGCAGGGGTCGTTCCTGGCGCAGCTCGTATCCAGCATGCAGCAGGCAGGCATGTCGGCCGTCCAGGCGCAGTCGGTCGCGGCGCAAGAGCTGCTGGCGCAGATCAGCCGGCAGGGCGCGAACCTCGGCTTCGCCGACGCCTATGGCGTGACCTTCATCGCCGCGATAGCGGCCTTCTGTGTGGCGATGCTCCTGCCCGGCCGCGGCATGGTCCACTCCGATCCGGCTGCCGCGCTGGCCGGCTGAGCTCGCCTCGCCCCTATGAATTGACGAGCACGGAGTCGCCGGTCCGGTCGTTCTGAACGACCGGCAGCCGCCGGATGTCGGGCTGCGTGTACATGCCGATCTCCAGGTGGACGCCCGGCGTGGGGGCCAGGCCGAGCGGATACACGTCGTGGACCGTCTCGCCGGCGTCCCAGAGCGTCGTGGGGTAGCTGCCGCCGCGGGGTAGGCCGTCCCACTGGGCGACCAGCTTACCGTTCGCATCGACGGCATGGACGAATACCGTGTAGCTTGCGGCCGGCTTGCGGAGCGCCTGCCAATCCACCCCGACGTCTGCGCCCTGCCAGTCGGCTCTCAGGAGGGCCATCTCGCCCTCACCCAGGGTGGCGAGGGGCGCGGCGACCGGCTCGGGCGGCGGCTCGGCGCCGGCGACCTTCAGGGGTCCGATCCGTACCGGCGCGCCGAGGGGCTGGCGGCTGAAGGTGTCGTAGAAGCCGGTTTCGAGCCAGTAACCGCCGCCCGGCGTGTTCGCGGGAGGGTTCAGGTTGAAGGCTGATACGACCACGTCGCCGGGCTGCCAGGCCTCGCGCACGTCGTACAGGTCCGCGTTGGTCGAGGTGGTCTTGCGGGAGGCGTCCACGAGGTGGGCGAACTGGCTCAGGTGGCCAGGCACGCGAGCAGGGTCGTCGATCCTCCACTCGAGCAGTACCTCGGATGGCTGGCCGGCGGCCAGGTGATCGGCCAGCAGTCCTTGCAGTGTGATGCCGCCGGCCTGGGCATCCTGCGGAGTGAACCCGGGACCGCCGAATATGTGAGCGGCGGCGGCTGGGGGCAGGTGGAACAGGCTGAAGGCAGGCGCGCCCGACGAGGTGGGCACCACCGCCTCCGCCGGCCCGAAACGCCGGCTCAGGAAATCGTGGCCGAAGCTGTCGTTCTGGGCCAGGTACCAGGCATCCGTATGGGGGAACACGAAGACGGAGCGGTCCCAGTACCAGTGGTAGGTCTGCACGCCCGCCAGCGCCGGGACCGTCTGCTCCCATAGGAACGGAACGGCCAGGTAGAAGGGCTGATCTCCAACCCGCTGGCGCACCAGTTGCGCCGCCTGGAGGGAGTAGCGCAGGGGCATGCCGTAATCGGTCTCTCGCGTGTTCGACGCAACCTGCTGCTGGAAGTGGACGTAGTTCGCGGCCAGGAGCGCGCAGGCGGCCAGTCCGCACGCCCAGCCGAGCCTGACCCGGCGGCCGAGGTCCAGGGCGAGGGCCAACAGCACCGCGATCGCCGGCACGATTGCCAGCAGGTAGTGGGGGACGACGTCGCCGGTATGGCGCAGGCCCGCCAGGATGGGGACGAGAACCCAGGCGCAGAGAATCCACCCCGCTCCGCCGCGCCTGGCCGCGAGGATCAGGCCGATGAGAACCAGACCGATCAGCGCCCAGGTGACGCCGTCGTACAGCGGCGAGCCCGTCGGCTCGCCCAGGAGCCGGTGGAAGATTGCCGGCCCGGCCACGACGCCGGCCTGTTCGACGGCCGAGAGGTCGAAGACCTTCGGCCGTCCCAGGTAGGCGACCAGGTTGCGGACGTCCACCCATCCGTCCTGGAGCTGGAGGATGAGGTAGGGGGCGATAGTTGCCAGCAAAACGACGAGGGCCAGCCCCAGTGGCCGCGCTGCTCGTCTCGCTTTGCTCGACGACCAGCGCCAAAAAAGGTGGTCCGTGGGGACACCCCACACTCCTGCAGGGACTGCGTCCCTGCACCTGCGCAGAGGTTGGGCGAAGATCGAGGCTGCAAGGACGCCGAGCCAGACCAGCAGCAGCACAGCGTTCACCGGGTGCAGCTCGGTCGCGCAGCCTATCCCCAGCAGGCTCAAGGCCAGCGACCAGGGGCGCGCCCCTACCCAGAAATCGACCAAGCCGAACAGGCCCACCGCCGCGAAGAAGGGCACGAAGTCGACGTTCCAGACCATCCGGCCGTACACGATGGCTGCCGGGCTGAGCGCGTACAGCGCTCCGGCGATGGCGGCCGGAGCGCGGCGGCCGGTCAATCGGAGGCCGGTCAGGTACACGAAGACCGCCGCGAAGGCATCCAGCGCGGCTACGCAGCCGGACACCCATACCGGGTTGCGGCTGACCAGCACGGGGAGGGTGAGCAGCAGCGTCACCAGGGGCGGGTGGCGGACGGGGGCGCCGGTCGTGCCGGCGGCGAACGTGAGGCCGCTGCTCAGGGGGAAGTGGCCGCTGTCGGCGAAGTTCGCCGCCGACTGGATGAACCACACCTGGTCGTTGAAGAAGCGAGTGAGGTCGATGTCCCACAGCCGGGCCAGGAGCGCTAGCGCCAAGACGCCGGCGGGAATGATCCATCGAAGCGGTCCGTCTGTGCGAGCTCGCGTCTCGCGAGTCAGCCTCAGGGCGGGCGGGGGCTCGGTACTCAGCACTCAGTACTCAGTACTGGCAGACCTCAGCGCTGATAGAGCGTCTTGGTGCGCTCGGCGTCGCCTCGGATGAGGCCGACGATCTCGCGCCGCTCGAGCGCCAGCAGCTCCTGGTACGCGCGGTCGAGGTCGGCCTTGGCGTCCTCGTAGCCCAGGCGCTCCAGCCGGCCGGCGACCTCCGCCAGCGCGCCGCTGCTCTCCAGCGTTCGGACTGGTCCAAGCCACGGCGCGAGGGTGATGTTGCTCGGCAGCTCGAGGTGCGGCCGCAGCTGGCGCAGGTGCTCGAGGCGCTCCTGCGGGCCGGACACGAGCCCATCGGTGGTGATAACTGGCCCCTCGGACTCGGTATGCCGCAGGTCGACGATCAGCGCCTTGCCCAGATAGGGCAGGAACAGGCTGATGACCTGCGCTTCGTGCATATTGCGCAGCACAGTCCGGAAATTCCAGCGATAGACGTTGTCCATCATGGCCGCGCCGCCAT
>Ga0070738_10002509_pt1 | contig 27962 bp, 25 predicted proteins | sample Coa_R2_2_FD_66446 | JGI IMG/M metagenome (GOLD analysis project Ga0070738, IMG submission 66446) | Surface soil microbial communities from Centralia Pennsylvania, which are recovering from an underground coalmine fire - Coalmine... | ecosystem: Environmental > Terrestrial > Soil > Unclassified ...
CCGGCCGCCATTGCCGTCACGGGATCTCGCGCTGGAGCGTTAGCGGCCGTTGCGGCATTCGGGGTTTCATTGCTTGGGCTACGAGGTGGGGTAAGGCGGTCAAAGCGCGCCATGTTGATCGCCATCGTTGCAGCCGGTGCATTCTGCGCCATCGCATTCGTGCCCGAAGCTTCATGGGGAAGGCTGTCCACAATCGGCGAACAGGTAAGTGCGGGGGATCTGAATCGACGAACCACCGTTTGGGCTGCGGGTGCGAAGGGGTTCATGACGCATCCGCTACTGGGAGTGGGGGAGGGCGCCTTTCTGCAGGTCAGAGAAGTACGTTGGCGAGGGCATGGTTGCGCACAACACGTTCATGTCCGTGCTGGTGGAGCTGGGGCTTATCGGATTCATTCTGTTTTCGCTCTTGATCGCAAGTATGACGCAGGCGATTCGGCGGATGAATTCGGATGTCCGCTGGCTGTGGGCGGGCGTTGCGACAACCTGGTGCGTGGGCGTGTTCGCGGCCACTTGGGAGACGCAAAAAGCGACGTGGCTCGTGCTGGCCTTCATCGCCGCTGAGTCACGGCTACCAACGGCATCGACCGTCGCTGTCGACGTTCACGAAGACCTGGCAACAGGACAGTATGGATTCAGCAGGCAATAGACGCCATTCGGAGCTTGCAATGAAGTTGCAGTGCTCGCTTATGAGCCACGGCTCGAATCGATTGCTGGATGTGTACGCAAACAAGAACCGAATGTTGAAGGGCACGGCAGAGCAAATCCGCGTTGTTCAGAAGCAACGTTTGCAGACGCTCCTGTGCCACGCTGCCGAGCGCGTGCCGTTCTATCGGGAAAGGTTCCGATTGGGTGGAATCAAAAGCACGGACATTTGCGCCGAAACGTTGCATCAGCTTCCAGTTCTCACGCGGTCCGATCTTCAGAACCCCAAGAATGACTTGCGAGCGACGAACTGGCCAGCGGAGCACATCATCGCGAACAGCAGCGGCGGGTCTACAGGAAGACCCGTTACAGTGCTGCAGGATCGGAGATACCGGGATGAATTGCTGGCAACAGCATGGATCAGTGACGCCATGCAGGGATGGCGATTTGGAGATCGGACAGCTCTCTTATGGGGATCACCTAAAGATCAAAGCCGGTTTCACTCGTTCAGGTCTCGTCTGGTGATGCGTGTGCGCGGCGTGCGACTCTACGATGCGTTTGCTATGAGCGAGACAACGATGAGCCGGTATCACCGAGAGTTGCAGGCATATGAGCCTCACGTCCTGATCGGATACGCAAGCGCTTTGACGATGTACGCGCAATTCTTAAGGGACTCTGACGCGAAACCGTCATATCCGCTCGTGTCGGTGATTTCTTCCGCGGAACGCCTGGATGACGAGCAGCGGAGGCTGATCGAACAATGTTTCGGCGTGGCGGTTTTCGACCGGTATGGCAGCCGGGAAGTCGGTTGCCTCGCAAGCGAGTGCATGCGCGCCGAAGGTCTCCATCTGCATCCCCTGGATCACATCGTGGAAACCGTTGACGCTATTACCGGTGAACCCGTTCACGACCGGCCCGGCAAAGTGCTGGTGACCTGCCTGACCAATTTCGTGATGCCGCTCATTCGCTACGAGATCGGTGATCTTGCCGTTATGAGCGGCGAGCCGTGCAGATGCGGGTTTCCAAGCATACGGCTGAGGAAGGTGCTGGGCAGAACTTCGGACTTCATTCAGTCACCAAGCGGACGACACATTCACGGCGAATACTTCACCCACGCGTTTTACGGAATGCGCACCGTGCGCCAGTTCCAGTTCATTCAGAAGAGCCGCACAGATTTTCTGCTGCGCATCGTCAAGACTCGGGATTTTGGGCAACAGGAGCTCGCCATGATCGTCTCGGAGATGGAGCGCGCCCTCGGGGCTGCCGCGAAGTTGAGGATCGAGTTCCCGGAATCCATCGCACCCTCGCCATCGGGAAAACACAGGTTCACGATCTCTGAGCACAATTGCCAATGAATATTTCTTTCGACTCGCCGCTGGTGGCGTTGCACTACGACCCGCATGCAGGTGGGTATTCGGCAAATCCGCCGTTTGATCCGCAAGTGCGATATCCGGAATACGATGGCCCGTTATCAGCGCACGGTTCGTCGAATCACGCCTACGACGCGGTGCGTGAAACGCTGTTCCTCCTAGGCCTGGATGCGGAGCACTACGGACTTTCTAACTGGAATCCACTTGGAGAACTGATCTCGCCGGGAGAGCTTGTGGTCATCAAGCCAAACCTGGTGATGCATCGTCATCTTCGAGGGAAAGATCCGAACTCTGTCATCACGCATGGCTCCGTAGTGCGCGCCGTCGTTGATTATGTCTGTCTCGCACTGCAAGGTCGGGGCCGGATTGTGATCGGCGACGCGCCACTGCAGATGGCCGATATGGGCCGGATTTCCGAAATCAGCGGACTTGGCGAGGTAGCAGAATCCGCCACGCGGCGATTCGGGGTAGCCGTCAACGTAACCGATTTTCGCCGAGTCCGCGCAGTTCTGAAGAACGGCCTCCTTCAAGCGATCGCAACTAATCCTGGCGATCCAAATGGCTATCGAGTTGTTGACTTCGGAAAGTCGAGCCTGCTCGCTCCAGTGAGCCAAAATCATGAATCGTATCGGGTGACGTGTTATGCCAACGAGGCATTGTCCCGGCATCATAACGAGTTCAAAAACGAGTACTTGATTGCAGGCTCGGCGCTCAGTGCGGATTGCGTCGTCTCTATATCCAAGTTGAAGACACATCGAAAGGCCGGAATAACGGTAGCGTTGAAGAACCTTGTGGGAATCAATGGGCACAAGGACTGGCTCCCACATCATCGCTGCGGTGGGAAACAGGATGGCGGCGACGAGTACATGCACGCCAGTTTTGGCAAGCGCGCTTCTTCGGAATTGGCACTGCGAGCATTGAGGTCAGCCGATCACTTCAGCGCTGCGCTCCATCGCTTGTCGATTGCAGCCGGCGCGGCGGCGAAACGAATCAGCCGCGATCCGTTTACCGAAGGTAGTTGGTATGGCAACGATACGCTGTGGCGAACCGTGCTGGACCTGAATCGTGCGCTCATCTATGCGGACAGGAATGGCAATCTGCAGAAATCGCCACAAAGGAAGTGCCTCCACCTGGTCGATGCCATTATTGCCGGCCAGGGGGAAGGCCCGCTCGAGCCTGATCCCAAATTATGTGGAGTGATGTTGGGCGGATTCTCGCCAGTTGCTATCGACACCGTCGCGGCCGGGCTCATGGGTTTCGATTACCGAAATATTCCGACCATCTCACAGGCATACCTGGTGCAAGAGATGCCCCTCACTACCTTTTGGCCCCAGCATATTGGCATCCAATCGAATCGCCGCGAGTTTCAGGACTTCAATCCGGTCCATCCCGAGCCGTACTTCATCTTTCGACCACCGGCTGGCTGGCGCGGCCACATCAAACGAAATGAGATGCATGCCAAAACCTCCGAAGCTGAATTATGCGACGCAAGATACTGATTATCGTTCCGCGATTGATTGGAGGCGGATCCGAGAAAGTGCTGACAACTATTGCCAGCAGCTTAGATCCGGCACGCTTCGAGGTGCACCTTGCCGTACTGGCCGGCAGCCGGCAGAGCGAAGCGCCATTTCCCTCGAGCGTAAAAATCGACAATTTCGGGCAGAAGCAACTTCGATATGCGTTCCCTTCGCTGCTGCGAGCCTTCTGGAAACTGCGCCCGCATGTTGCGGTGTCAGCAGGCGGTCCATCTGGAATTCTTGCCCTGATTGCAGCAAGACTCGCTTCGCGCCAAACGCGGCTCATAGTTCGGCAGGGAACAATGTCGAAGAACAGTGTTGCTACAGAGAACGCCTGGAGGACCCGAATCTACGGCTGGAGCTTGCGCCATGCGGACCAGGTTATTTGCCAGGCGGAGGCCATGGCTCGTGACGTCATTCAAGCCTTTGGAGTTCCCAGCAGGAAGATACATGTGCTTTATAACCCGGTATTCACTCCAAATGTCGCAACGAGGAAACGAATGACAACCAGTGCGCCGGGTTTCTTGGTTGTGAGCCGGCTCGCGGCCGAAAAACGGATCGATCTTGTTATCCGGGCTTTTGCCATAGCGAAGAAGCATCACAATCGCGCCACTCTCACGATTGTCGGAGATGGCCCGTGTCGCCGAACCCTGGAAGAGCTAGCCGAACGCGAAGCGATGGAGGGAATCGTTTTTGCGGGGTACCAGCGCGATCCGGCGGTGTGGATGAAGAACTCGGACCTGCTGGTTATGGCTTCGCGATACGAAGGTCTACCGAATGTGGCGTTGGAGGCCGTATCCCTTGGCCTTCCTGTGGTTGCATTGGCTTGCCCCGGCGGCTTAGCCGAAATTGCCGAAACGACCGACACCATTACGTTGGTCCGCGATGACGATGCGCAATCGCTTGCGGCCGCGATGATCAAAACGGTTGCCGACCGCCGCGCGTCTGAGGCGGTTTCAAAAACCTTTTGGACTCGTTTTGGTTTGCACCAGGTTCTCGAGGAGTACGAGAGAGTTCTCGCATCATGAAGCACGTACGATTGCTGATGATCGGGCCTGCAAGCGGCCCTGTGGGTGGAGCAACAGTATTGTTTCGCCAGCTGGTAGACGAACTGCGAGTTCGGCCGGATGTCCATGTTTGCGTAATCGATACAGCGCGAGAAAGCCGGTCTTTCATAACTTCTCTGATTCGTCCGTTCGTGGTGTTGTTCCGATTCGCGATCGCAGCTCCTGGAACTGATGTTGTCTCGTTGCATCTGTCCAGCCTGAGAATGGCTTTTTTCGCTTTCTTCATATGGCCGTTCTGCATATTGACTCGGCGGCCATGGCTGCTGCGGATTTTCGGCGATGCTTCAGTGAAGCATCGCCAGACGAGCGCAATCGAACGTGTGCTGCTGGATTGGCTATTGCGCAGGTGCCCACTTCTGCTGGTCGAGACTCATCAGGCCGCGGAATACTTTCAGCCATTTTGTAGGCGTGTCGAGTGGTATCCGAATAATCGGCCATCGAAAAACATCTCCCCAACGCTATCTTCAAACCCGACACTACGCTTCGTTTTTATCGGGCATGTTACGCCACCAAAGGGGATACGGGAGATCATCACCGCCTCCCAGACGATCAACTTGGATTTCTGCGTGGACGTGTACGGGCCCTTGTTGGACGGGATCGACGCAAGCGAGTTTGGCGGCCGGGTTCACTATCGCGGGGGAATTCAACCGGAGCGCATCTCAGCCGTGCTCGCCTCGCACGACGTGCTCTTGCTTCCAACCTGCTGTTCAGCCGAAGGATACCCGGGAGTGATCCTTGAAGCTTTTGCCGCGGGCCTGCCTGTTGTCGCAACTAACTGGCAAGCCATTTCAGAGATTGTTACGCCACAAAATGGAATTCTCGTTGAACCACGCGATGCGCACAGCCTGGCTTCTGCGATGACGCACTGCATTCTCAACCGGCAACTGCTTACGGAACTAAGCGCTGGAGCCCGGCAGACAGCTACTCAATTCTCGTCGGCCACCTGGACCGACGCATACGTGCGCCTCACGACAGGGCTTGCGCAAGCGCGACACCAGTTGGCCTGCCCCAGGGCATTAGCGAAATTGCACAACTGATCGTATGAGTCGCTCCCAATATTATCGCCGCATCTTTTCCGCATACCTTACCCGCGGTGCCAGCCACGTGAGCTTCTGGCACGACCGCCCATATCCATCTTCCGAGAGTTCGGCTACGGCTCTCGGCGAGTACTACATGCCTTTCACTTCGAAGGCAAATTATCCGCATCTGGACGCATGCGGCATTCCACGATTGAACTACCGCGGCAGCATTGGATGGCAATATAACCCAATTGCAATTGCGCAGTTTGGGCTCGGGAACCACACATTGTTTTGCCGAACCGGCAATCAGCAATATCGGGACCGCTTCCTGATTGCGGCAAGCTGGATGGTGCGTAACCTGGAAAAGAACGACTTCGGCCTACACGTCTGGCATCATCACTTCGACTGGGACTATCGCTCTCCACTCAAGGCACCCTGGTATTCGGGGCTGGCACAGGGACAAGGTATCTCGCTGTTGGTGCGCGCGTTCCATGAAACGCGAGACGACTACTATTTGCGGGCTGCCAGACATGCGTTCATCTCGTTGTGCACTCCGGTCGATGGCGGAGGTGTGTTGCTGCAGAATGGAGAGCACGTGTGGCTGGAGGAATACATTGTCCATCCGCCGACCCACATTCTCAACGGGTGTATGTGGGCGAATTGGGGAGTGTATGACTACTGGCTGACTACCGGCGACGAAGGCGCTCGACAGTTGTTTAGTGCGGTGGCTCGATCCCTTGCTTTGCAATTGCCGGCATTCGACACAGGATTTTGGTCATTATACGAGCAGTGCGGCAAGCGTATGAGCATGCTGGCCAGCCCTTTCTACCATCGCTTGCACATCGCGCAGCTCGAGATCATGCACCGCCTGACCTCCGATTGCATTTTCCAGGAATTCGCGCATAGATGGCGAACGTATCAGCGCAGTGCGGTGAAGCGCAGTTTTGCGCTCCTGCATAAGTCCACATTCAAGCTCTTTTACTACTGAGCAGCGGCCCTCTCCCTCAATCCAAAGCTGCTCGGAATCTCCGTGAAAATCCTATACGTCTCCCAATACTTTCCGCCCGAGAAGTGTGCTCCGGCCGCGCGGGTCTCAGAATTGGCACAGCGTTGGTCGAAAAACGGGCACGATATTACGGTCCTCACTGGGTTTCCGAACCATCCTACCGGCATCCTCCATCCGGACTATCGCAAGCGATTTCGACGCCTGTTGAACCGGGAACAGTCCGGCGATGTTCACGTCGTCCGCACTTGGCTGTGGCCGCTGCCCAACGCGAACATCTGGAAACGGGTGATCTGCTACCTTTCATTCTTTCTCTCCGCCTGCGTAGCGGGATTGTTTTGCCGTCGGCCTGACGTCCTGATCGCCACATCGCCGCAACTGCTTGTAGGCGTGAGTGGCTGGTTTCTGGCGCATTGGTTCGAGGTGCCCTTTGTGTTGGAAATCCGAGACCTGTGGCCCGAATCTCTGGGAGCCGTTGGAGCGCGCGGTTGTCGAACGCAACTCTATCGTGCGGTTGGGTGGCTGGCGGGTTTTCTGTACAAGCGCGCGGACCAGATCGTGGTGGTTACTCCGGCATTTCACCATGAACTCGTAACGCGATGGGATGTGCCAGCCAGAAAGATAAGCGTTGTCGAAAATGGAATTGAGCCAGAGTTGTTTTCGCCAACCGGCCCAGGGCACGTACGCTCAGCCTTTGCTTTGGAAGGCAAATTCGTCGTGTCGTATATCGGCACTCTCGGTATGGCTCATGGACTGGAAACCGTGTTGCGCGCGGCAGAACTACTGCGTACGCGATGTCCTGCCGCCCACATCTTGCTGATGGGAGATGGTGCCGAGAGGTCGGCCATAGAAAAGGAGGCGGCAACCCGATCCCTGCATAACGTGAGTCTCCTTCCATCTCAACCGCACGAGGATATACCGGCATTCGTTCGTGCGTCGGACATTTGCCTGGTAACACTGAAAAAGGCCGATGCCTTCCGAAGCGTCATCCCGAGCAAAATGCTGGAATTCATGGCTTGCGGAAGAGCCGTTGTACTCAGCGTAGAAGGGCAGGCCGCCGAGATATTACAGCAGGCGAACGCTGGGGTATCAATCGAACCCGAAGCTCCAGAGCAACTGGCCGACGCAATTCTCAGCTTGTATCGCCAGAGCGACCTTCGGGGACGCATGGGGGCCAATGGCCGTGCTTACGTCCGGCAACGCTTCACGCGTGAGCGCACAGCAGCCAAATACATTGTGGTCCTTCAATCAGTGCTTAAGGATGCGGAGACCAGGCGTTTTCCGCAGCCGGCGCAAGTGCCACGGGCAACCAGAATGTAGATCACTGAGATGGAGTAACACTCAGGCGTGCCATTGAAGGCACGCCTTTTCTTTTGCGGAAAAGCCATGAGCTTTCCCGATGCTACGATGACAAACAGCGATGATCGCCGTACTGGATGTCCTTAGGACACCGATCCTCAACCCGCAACAGATGAGTGAGGCCCGCCTGGTCGCCGGAATTGCGGTTTTCATCGCCAGCTATGTGGTATTTGCTCTCGGCAAGTTTCCGGGCACGAAAATCGATCGGCCGGGAGCGGCAATTATCGGTGCTGTCTTGATGGTGGCATTCCGTATCGTGAATGCCTCGCAGGCAATTCGGGCCGTCGACTTTGCGACGATCGTGCTGCTGTTCGCGATGATGCTGATCGTTGGCGACCTGCGTTTGGCTGGTACGTTCGACGCAGTCGCTTTCTTTGTCATCTCGCGCCTCGGTTCGAAACGGCTACTGCCTGCCGTGATTTTTACGACGGGTGCGCTCTCGGCCTTTTTTGTGAATGACATCATCTGCCTGGTGATGGTGCCGATCGTACTCACTTTGGCGACAAGGATGAGACTTAAACCGTTGCCATACCTGCTCGCCGTGGCAACGGCTTCGAACATCGGCAGCGTAGCCACCATTACGGGCAATCCTCAGAACATCCTGATTGGATCGTACTCGAGTATCAGCTACCGGAGCTTTCTTGCTCACCTTGGACCCGTGGCAGTTGTCGGCCTCTTTTTCGACTGGGGCATACTTTCCTGGTTGTTCCGCGATGCCCATGTCGAAGCCATGCCTGATCGCGCCGGTACTGTTGCTTTGGCAAATTCCGGAACTCGCCGGTGGATAAAACCTGCCGTGGTGGTGCTCGGTGTCGTGGCAGGATTTCTCGTAGGATTTCCACCCGCCCTGGTGGCGGCTGTCGGCGCAGCCCTGCTGTTGATGACCCGGACGATGGACCCGCATCTCGTTTACGAGACGGTTGACTGGGGACTGCTCGTGTTCTTTGTCGGACTCTTCATTATTGTGGCCGGAGCCGAATTCGTAGGCGTCACGCAACTGATGTTCGATTTTGCTCGGCACTGGAACGTGCAGCACCCGGCAGTGTTGGCTGTGATCACGGCAGTGTTTTCGAACATCGTCAGCAACGTTCCGGCTGTCATGCTGATGAAATCACTGATTCCCGGTTTGCAGAATCCACACCTCGGCTGGCTACTGCTCGCGATGGCGAGCACGCTGGCGGGCAATCTGACGATCACCGGCTCCGTTGCCAATATCATCGTGGTGGAGCAGGCGAAAAAAACAGTGCGGATCAGCTTCCGCGACTATCTGCGGGCCGGGGTTCCAGTAACCATCTGCACCTTGGCATTCGGAACACTCTACCTCTGGCTGATTGGCTGACGGACCCGAGTTACGCGTTGTGCTTTGGAGGTTTGTGGTGCTTGTGTTTGTGATGCTTTTTGACTGGCTGCACATGAGCGTTGGACGTGCTGTTCGTATCACCGGTCCGTAATGCTTGTGCGAGCAACCCGGTTGTGACGAATGGCAGGGTCACTAGCAATAGAATCCCAAGGCATCTCTTCATCAGTTTCTCGTAGGTGTTGAAATTCTCCTCAATTCTCGCGCGCCTCACACGAGCTGACCATCTGAATTCAACCGGAGAACCTCTCTCATCACGCACTAAACAGAACAGCAGGGCTGAAAAATAGGCCATGGGAGACCAACTGCCGCCGCCAAGGGGACTCGCGTGCAGTATCTCAGCGGAAACTCGGGACTTCTGCTACAATTCCCGCCATTTTCCGAGGGCTTGGACAGGTCAGCCCTCGTTTGGGAATCCCATGGGCGAGCCCATTTCCTTCTCTATCACTGGAGGTGTGTGATGCTGCTCACAGACATGTGTGGGTGGCAGGACGAAAAATGCGCCTCACCGAATGATGGCCGGGGTGGTTTTACGAATCGTGTCGGCCAGGAGGCGTGCAAATGGATGAACGGTGGCTGGATTCGCAGTTGCCGTTTGCGGCACGCCGATTCCAAAGCTTCGCTCCGTATGAGACGCGGCCTCCGCTCCTGTCCTCCGCAACGCGTCGTCGGATCACCTGCGATGGTGTCACATCCGGATTCCCGGATGATGCGAAGCCGTGCCGCACGAAAGCCCACCCCGCCCTCGGTTCTTCATATTCACTGTTTCCTTCATATTGTTTCGGGCCTCATCCCAGGTACGCAGAATCCGGACCCAGGCATCTTCACCATTCCCAGGAGGATTTCACCAGGTTTTCCAGGGCGAGATGAATTTCCAGGCGTGCTGAGGCAGTCGTCTCGCGCACTGGTTGGCGGAAATCACTCGGGTCTGCTGCATAAGAACGAACGTTCGAAAAAGATGTGAATGCGCTGCTTGCAGTGCCAGGTCATCTTTGACAAATTGAGGAGGCTCCAATGGCCCAGCAGAACGCGCGCCCGGTACCAATTAATGAAGCCGGCGCTGCTACCGCTCCCGCTACTGGCGAACCCGACTTGTGGGATCGTGTCGCCGCAATGGACGAATTCAAACTGCTGCTGCTCGCGAAAGTCGAGTTCGTCGTCCCGGCAGTGATTGTGTTCGTCGTGTACTACTTCCTGTTGCCGATCTCCGTCGGCTACTTTCCGCAGTTCATGGACAAACGCGTCGGGCCGGTGAACCTGGCTTACCTGTTCGCGTTGTCGCAGTTCTTTGTAGCCTGGTTGATCGCCTATCTCTACGTGCGGCAGGCGCGCAAATTCGACGATTTCGGCAAGCGGATCACGAACAATCTCGAAGATTCGCCGAAGGGAGGCGATAGACCATGAATCTCACCCTTGGCCTGTTTCTCGCGTTTATTGCGGTCACCTTGGTGATCACCTACTGGGCGGCGCGCCGGTCCAGTGGAGCGGGCGCTTACTTTGCCGCCAGCCGTCGAATTTCTGCCTGGCAAAACGGTGTGGCCGTGGCTGGCGACTACATGAGCGCGGCCTCGTTCCTGGGCATTGCGGGATTGATCGCCTTCTTCGGTTACGACGGGTTCATGTACTCTGTCGGCTGGCTGGTCGCGTACCTGACGGTGTTGCTGGTGGTTGCGGAACCGCTGCGCAACGCCGGTAAGTACACCATGGCTGATGTGCTTGCATACCGGCTCAGACCGCGTCCGGTGCGGGCGATGGCCTCGCTCAGCACTCTGGTGGTCAGTACCTTCTACATGATCGCGCAGATGGTGGGCGCCGGTGCCCTGGTAAGCCTGCTGCTGAAAGGCTCCGGCATCACCTTCCACACGGCGGTGATCGGCGTAGGCATTCTGATGATCGTCTACGTGGTGTTCGGCGGCATGCTCGCCACCACATGGGTGCAGATCATCAAAGCGATCCTCCTGATGACGGGTACCATCCTGCTGAGCATCCTGGTGATGGCGCACTATGGTTTCAGCTTCGGGAACTTCTTCAACGCCGTTCAGCACGTTACCTACACGGTAGGCGGACAGCAGGTGACGAAAGATTTCCTGCAGCCGGGACTTCGTTTCAAGCCTCCGACCGGCGCACTCGACTTGATTTCGCTCGGGATTGCGCTGATTTTCGGCACCGCGGGATTGCCTCACATCCTGGTTCGGTTCTACACCGTGCCGGATGCGAAAACCGCGCGCATCAGCGTGGTTTGGGCGATGGTGCTGATCGGCGCCTTCTACATCATGACCACGTTCCTTGGCTTCGGAGCCGCTACCATCGTCGGTCGCGACTTTATCGGCAAAAATGGCGGCAACAACATGAGCGCGCCATTGCTGGCGCAGGCATTGGCGGGGAATGTGTTCTTCGCGTTCATCTGTGCCATTGCTTTCGCGACCATCCTCGCGGTAGTCGCCGGCCTCACCATCAGCGCGTCAACCTCGTTTGCGCATGACTTCTGGACGAATGTCATTCACAAGGGGACGGAACGGAAGCCGGGTGAAGAGGTTATGGTGTCGCGAGTTGCTGCCTTCTTCGTCGGTGCGGTTGCGATCTCCATTGCCATCGCTCTCGGTCCAACGGCAAACGTAGCCTTCCTGGTGGCGCTGGCGTTCGCGGTCGCGGCGTCGGCGAATCTGCCGGTCATTGTGCTGTCCATCTTCTGGAAACGCTTCAACACGGCGGGCGCGGTCGGTGGACTCGCAGTTGGTCTGCTCGCGTCCATTGTGCTCATCGTTATCAGTCCGAGTTTCATGGGCATCGACACGGCGACAACCGCGGCTTCGGCACGTCACCTGATCCAGCACAAAGCGATCTTCCCACTGGAAAATCCGGGAATTCTCAGCGTTCCTCTGGGATTTATCGGCGCTGTGCTGGGTACCTTCCTCGGCGGGCGTGAACCTGTTGCCGAGCACAAATTTACGGAGCTGCAGGTTCGGGCCAACACGGGCATTGGCGCGGAAAAGGCGCTGGCTCATTAATTCACGCTTCGCAGAATGGGCGGCAGACGCACTCTGCCGCCCCGCTTTCTTGCCGCGTTGATAAGTAAGTTTTGTCAGGAGTTCCTATGAGCAGTACCGCTCACGCAGTATCAGAAAACATCTCCAACCTATCGCAGACCATAGAAGAGTATCCAGCGCCTCTGGTCGTCGCAGGTTGTGCAAAGCAGCAACACTGGATCGAAGAGCATCGCCGCTCGGTGCAGTATCCGGAAGCATTCTGGACGGACTATGCACGCCAATTTGAATGGAGCAAGACCTGGGACAAGGTGATGGAATTTGACGGCATCCACCACCAATGGTTCACAGGTGCGCGCACGAACATCACCGTCAATGCTCTCGATCGCCACGCTGATTCCGACCGACGCAATCGAGTGGCTTACATCTGGCTTGCCGAGGATGGTACGGAACAGATTGTCACCTACGGGCAGCTTTATCGCATGGTTTGCCGTTTTGCGAATGGGCTGAAGTCGCTGGGAGTGAAGAAGGGCGATCGCGTCATTATTTACATGCCGCTCACCATTGAAGGCGTCATTTCTATGCTTGCCTGTGCCCGAATCGGAGCAATTCATTCGGTCGTCTACGCAGGATTGGGGCACGCGTCCCTACGCGAACGTATTACCGACGCCAAAGCCCGGGTGGTAATCACCGGAGACGTAGGATATCGTCGCGGCAAGGTCGTTCAGCTCAAGAGCATCACCGACGAAGCGGTAGACGGTCTGGAATTCGTCGAGAAGGTCGTTGTCTTCAGCCGCGAGAAAACGGAACTTACGGGTAACGAGGTCGATTTCCGGCAGCTCATGAATTTTCCCGATGAGTGCCCGGCGGAGGAGATGGATGCAGAAGATCCGCTTTTCATTCTGTACACCTCCGGCAGCACCGGCAAGCCGAAAGGAGTCGTTCACGTTCACGGCGGTTACATGGTGGGTGTTACCTATCACTTGGAGAACTACTACGACGTCAACGATCAGGACGTCTTCTGGTGTACGTCCGACATTGGCTGGATTGTCGGCCATTCTTATATCGTTTATGGACCCTTGTGCGCGGGCGTGACCACGCTGTTTCGCGAAGGCGCAATCGACTATCCCACGCCGGATGTTGCCTGGGACATCGTAGAGAAATATGGCGTGACGAAGATGTTCACGGCGCCCACGGCTTTGCGTATGTTCATGAAATATGGAGAAGGCTATCCGGCAAAACACAACGTCTCGAGCTTGCACTACATCGCCTGTGCGGGAGAGCCGCTGAATCCGGAGGCATGGCGCTGGGCGCAGACGCACATCGCAGGCGACGGCCGCTGGGGCTATGTGGTTGATAACTGGTGGCAAACCGAACTGGGTGGTCCCGCTATCGGAACTCCGGCTACTTTGCCGATGCGGCCAGGTAAATGTGGGATCGCCCTTCCCGGAGCCGATGTTGATGTTGTCGACGAAAATGGCAGGCCTGTGCAGCCGGGAGTCGGAGGGCGTCTGGTGCTAAGGCGGCCCTTCCCGAATATGATGCGCACGGTCTGGGGCGACCCCGAGCGCTATGAACGTGAGTGGAAGAAGATTCCCGGGTATTATGCTACTGGCGATGTGGCGGTGAAGGACCGCGACGGCTACATAGCAGTTTTGGGGCGCGTTGATGACGTGTTGAACGTCGCCGGTCACCGGATTGGAACAGCAGAAGTGGAAAGCGCGCTGGTATCGCATCCAGCCGTTGCCGAGGCTGCGGCTATTGGTATCCCCGACGCACTCAAAGGCGAAGTGATCAAGGCCTTCGTTACCGTGCGCGCCGGGCACGTGGCATCCGAGCAACTGGCGACACAATTGATCGAGCATGTACGCCGCGAACTTGGCCCCATTGCTACACCAGCCGCGGTCGAGTTCGTCAACGCATTGCCGAAGACCCGTTCCGGGAAGATCCTGCGCCGGTTCCTGAAAGCCAAGGAACAGGGAATCGATCCCGGCGACATTTCAACCATGGAGCAGTAAACAATCGCAATACGACTTTTTATTGACGCGCGAGGAACGCATGCCACAGGAGACAGCAATCAATCCGCAGGATACCAGTATTGACTCGACCTTGCAGGAGCAACGTAAGTTCGAACCCTCTCCGGAGTTCGCCAAGAAAGCTCATATCAAGAGCCTGGAAGAATACGAGCGCCTTTACAAGCAGTCGGTGGAGGAGCCGGAAAAGTTTTGGGGCAATGTCGCCAAAGAACTCCACTGGTTTAAGCCATGGGAGAAAGTTCTGGAATGGAATGCCCCATGGGCGAAGTGGTTCGAGGGCGGCCAAATCAATCTTTCCTACAATTGCCTCGACCGTCACGTACAGGGCGGCCGAGCGAACAAGACCGCAATTCTCTGGGAGGGCGAGCCGGGTGACATTCGCAAGCTCACGTACCAGGAGCTTCTGACCGAAGTGAAGAAGTTTGCGAATGTTCTAAAAGGGCTCGGGATCAAGAAAGGCGACCGGGTGGCCATCTACATGGGCATGACGCCCGAGTTGCCGATTGCCATGCTTGCATGTGCGCGAATCGGCGCGCCACATTCCATTATCTTCGGCGGATTCTCGGCCAATTCACTGGTCGATCGCATCAATGATGCCCAGGCAGTAGCGGTGATAACGCAGGATGGCTCCCATCGCCGCGGCAACGAAGTGAAGCTGAAGGCGACCGTCGATGAGGCGGTTGTCGGTACGCCGAGCGTGAAACACGTCATCGTCTACAAGCGGACGGGAAGCGCCGTTGAAATGAAGGCAGGACGCGATCACTGGTGGCACGACTTGATGGCCAAAGCCTCAGACAAGCATGAGGCTGAGCCGCTCGATGCCGAGCATCCTCTTTACATTCTCTATACTTCGGGAACTACGGGGAAGCCGAAGGGCGTGGTGCACACTACCGGCGGCTATTCGGTGGGAACCTACTACACGACAAAGATAGTCTTCGACTTACGTGAAGACGACATCTACTGGTGCACAGCCGATATTGGTTGGGTCACTGGCCACAGCTACATTGTGTACGGTCCTCTGCAAAACGGGGCGACGGTCGTGATGTATGAAGGCGCTCCGAACTTCCCTGAGCCCGATCGCTTCTGGAGCATCATCGATCGTCATAAGGTTACCGTGTTCTATACCGCGCCAACCGCGATCCGAACCTTCATCAAATGGGGCGACAGTTGGCCCAGCAAGCACAAGATGGATTCACTGCGGCTGCTCGGCACAGTAGGCGAGCCCATTAATCCCGAGGCGTGGATGTGGTACCGCGAAACCATTGGTCACGATCGCTGCCCGATTGTTGACACCTGGTGGCAGACCGAGACCGGCATGATCATGATTACGCCAATTCCCGGAGCGATCGCCACCAAGCCCGGTTCCGCAACCAAACCGTTCTTCGGTGTAGTCCCGGAAGTGGTGACGCTCGATGGCAAGCCCGTGCCGCAGGGTTCGGGTGGGTATCTTGTGATGCGCAAACCATGGCCGGCAATGTTGCGCACGATCTATGGCGATCCGGAGCGCTACAAGAGCCAGTATTGGTCGCAGATTCCCGGCTCGTATTTCACCGGTGACGGCGCCCGGCGCGACAAGGATGGCTATTACTGGATCATGGGCCGAGTCGATGACGTGATCAACGTCTCCGGGCATCGCTTGTCGACCATGGAAGTAGAGTCGGCTCTGGTCGCTCACCCGAAAGTTGCGGAGGCCGCGTGTGTCGGGCGTCCGGACGAACTGAAGGGCCAGGCCATTTCGGCGTTTGTCACGCTCGAGCAGGGTAATACGCCCTCGGATGCATTAAAGAAAGAACTGCGCGAATGGGTGGTGAAAGAAATCGGCGCGCTCGCTCGACCCGACGACATCCGTTTCACCGACGTTCTTCCCAAGACGCGCAGCGGCAAGATTATGCGCCGTCTGCTGCGCGAATTGGCGACCAGCGGCGAAGTAAAAGGCGACGTGACCACGCTGGAAGATTTCAGCGTCATAGCAAAGTTGCGCGAAGACGAAGCGTAGCGGCCGTGATCAGGCGATCGTTGTGCGGCGCGGACATTCTTGTCCGCGCTTTTTTTACTCCTCAGACCGTTCAATCGCCACACTGCGGCAGTAACAGGAGCTTATCTTTGCCCATCAGGTCAGGTGCTGAGCTGAGAAACTGGTGCGGCCCTGGGCAGAACGGACACTTCCCAATGCGCACCTCGGCGTCCCACCCATCGCGCCCGCGAACGAAGTAGCGATCTCCAGTTTCAGATCGCAACTGCATAACAATTTCTTCCACCATCATCACGCGCGACCAACCCTGATCATCGCCGATCCCAACATGCGAAAGATGGCGGTCGGGATCTTCGTCACGCATGCGACGTGTCGCGCAAATGATCTGACGTCGAGCCATGGGGAGAGTATATCGGCGACAAGCTCCAGCTCCGCTTATCAATCCTTTTAGAATGGGGCCAACTGGCCCGTGGTGGGTTCGGCTCAACAATACCAGGGTTCGGTCAGGTAGGGAATGGTGGCGCGGGCCGCGAGGGCGGGCAGGGTTGGCAGCAGTTCGTGTTCTGAGCCCTTTGCCTGCTGCAGAAGGTGCCATGCATACTCGAAGATTGTCGCCCGATCGTAGTCGAGCTTCACGGAGAACTGAATGGTGCGCTCAAGTTCGCGCTGGAGGGCATCGACACGTGGATCGCTATGCTTCCAGGGATAGCTGAGCGATACCTTATCGAAGGGCTGGATGATCTTCTGAACTTCCGGCAGTTGCAGCAGACGCGAGCAGGAGGGGATCAGCAGGCGTATCGCGAGTTGGATCGGTTGCACGTTCTCGATCAGCCCCAACTCCGCTATTATCCCGAGGAATTCTTCATAACCCGCGAGCGACATCCAGGGATGAAATGCGACGAACGTTGGGCTGAGCGCCATGCCTAGATTACGGAACATCTGAACGACTTTTAGAAAGTCCGCTCGCGTATGCCTCTTGTCCAGCAGCTGCAGGACGCCGTCATCGAGCGATTCGACCGCGCTCACGACAAAGGCGCACCCTGTATCGCGGAGGATCGGCAGCAGCTCTGAGTGCTGCAGCAGGTGTTCTACCTTGATGGTGGCATCGTAGGTCAGGGCGGGGAATTCGCGGTGCAAAGCCTGCACCAGTTCTATCGCGTGTGTCGGGCCATTGAAGAAGTCGGGATCCCCAAACGTGATGTGCTGGGCGCCGGCTTCCACCTGCTGCCGCACGTCGGAGAGAACCACATCGCGCTGAACGACGCGAAACTTTCCTTCATAGATCGGAACGATGGGGCAATGGCGGCAGAGATGCTTGCAGCCACGACTGGCCTCGGTATATCCAGCAAGCAATTGGTCGCCATTGGGCAAAACCAGCTTGGAGTAGTTTTCGAGCTCCGGCATCCCTTCGCGGCTGGGCCGAAGAAACGAAAGCTTGTCATGCGAAATCTGCAGACCGGCTTGCGGATCGCAGTCCCCATGCAGGCCTTCCGCCAGCGCAAGCAGCCGGGCCTCAAACTCGCCTCCGATGATCGTTTGTACTCCGAGGGCGTGAAGGTGATCCGAATTGAGGGGTGCATAGAGGCCGTATGCGCAGAGATGAGCCCTGGGATTCAATTCACGTAATCGCGGAATCGCGTGCGTAGCAATCCGCGTCGCCGTGTGCATGGGCAGGTGTAGTGCAATCAGGTCGGCACGGCGCACCACATCTTCGTGCTTCTTCAACGCCTGCTGCGACAGGTCCAACAGGACCACGTCGGCTCCATTTTCACGGAGCCACGCCGCTGGAGATGCCAATCCAAAGGGCTGGTGGCCCAGGTCGTAGGTCGAAATCAGTGCGGCATGGAAATCGTTTAACAATGTGGCAGGGCGCCCCAAGCTTGCCTTTTCCAGTATTCAGATGCGCGACCCGGGAAATGGCTTCGGAAATTGGGAAGCATTCTAGCAGTATCGTAAAATCTTAAGGTGAGCCAGTTGTTAGCCCTGTTTCCACTCGATCTGGTGTTGCTGCCCGGCGCGCCGCTCCCGCTGCACGTTTTCGAGCCCCGGTACAAGGAAATGATCGGCGAAGCCATATCGCAAAACGAGCAGTTTGGCCTGGTGCGCCTGCTGAACAACAACTCCATTGCGGAGGTGGGCTGCACCGCCGAGATTGTGGAGGTAAGCAAAAAGTACGACGACGGCCGCATGGATATCGTCACGCAGGGGCAGAAGCGCTTCGAAATCGTGCGGCTTGACCAGGAACGCAGCTTCCTTCGCGCCGAAGTCACATACTTCGAGGACGACGAGGGCCATGCTGCCAAGTCGGAACTCGAGAAACTGGTGGATCTTCACAAGGAACTGGTTGGTGTAGCCGGCGGCGAGCCCCCAGAGGTCGAACTCGACGAGCCTCAACTCTCATTTCAATTGGCTGGAAGCCTGCCCTTGGACCTGGATTTCAAGCAGACGCTGCTCGGAATGCGCTCAGAAGAGCAGCGCGTCACTGCCATGATCGAGTATTACAGTGCCCTGATTCCACAGCTGAAGCGCACCGTTAAGGTCAGGGAGAAAGCCAAGGGCAACGGTCACGCCATGTGATCGTCGGGTCGTGGGCTGCCCGGTATCCGCTTGGCTTCTGGTTGACTACCTTCGGTTACCGCTGCAACTGCTCGATCTTCGCGGCCAGGATGAAATCGCTTTCGGTCAGGCCATCGATCTTGTGCGTCCAGATGATGACTTCGACTTTACCCCAGGCCAGCATAAGGTCGGGATGGTGTCCCTGTTCTTCCGCGAGTTCGCCGACGCGGTTTACAAAGGCCAGCGCGCTGCGGAAGTCCGGAAAAGTGTAGGCGCGTCTTAGATGATGCCCGTTGACTACCATCCAACCGGGAACTTGGTGCGCCAACGTGTTCAGTTCATCACCGGCCAGAGGAGCAACCCCGCCGCGGCAGGGGACGCAGGTTTTTGCCGCAAGTTCAGTCATGGAAAAGAATTCTACGCGGATTTCAGGTTCAGGGCGCACTCGGTAGGCGGCGCATCGCTAGCCAGTTCGCAACTCAGTTCACGCGCAAGCTGCCTTTCCGCATGCCTGCGGTAAATTGGATCGATCTCGCGCTCATCCTCGAACAGCAGGTAAAAGATAAAGAACAAACCAATGCCCGCGAGCGACAGCGCACCCAGGAGTAGCCGAAAGGCTAACTCGGCGTTCATACTCATCTTCCCTCAAACCACGGCACGCTGTTTGACTCTTTATTACGTCAGTGGTTTACCTAAGGGAAATCAAAAGAATTTATGTGAGGAATCGACAAACGGTACCGGTCCGGCGGCTGGTGCGCTGCGCAGATGGCGCGGGGCTCTGGCAGCGTACATGTCTCTTCGCCCGTATGACCTGTGCACTGATGTACTCCCGCTAAGGTGAATATTCGATTCGTTCTTAACCAGTGTTAAGGTACCCTGCCCGCAGTCACCACAAAGCATGCGCGCCCCTCCGAGGCGACGGAGACGAGCCCGTCAAAATCGGCGTCTGCACCTGAAAAACAGGAGATACGCACTTTGCGCAGGGACCTGCTTTGCTTCATCTTGCTCGTTTTCCTTACGTCATTCATTGCTTGTGGAGGGTTAACCACTCCGGCCTCCAAACAAACTGCAGCCGCAACACCGCCAGCTTCGAATCCGAGCCCTTCGGCGGCTCCGGCTCCAACCCCGACACCAGCTCCATCTCCGGCACCGACGCCGGCGCCTGCACCTTCGCCAGCACCTGCGCCCGCCCCAACACCGTCACCCTCTCCATCGCCTTCGCCAGCACCATCACCGGCGCCCAGTCCAAGCCCCGCTCCGCCGCCGACCGATCCCCCGCCAACGGCAGTGACGGTCACGGACATACAAAGCATGACAGGCTGGGATGGGTGTGGCTCCTGCGCTGGTCCGGGCGGCGTAGGTGCGAGCGTTCCCTATTCGATGACACAGAACATCGCGAATCCATCGCTCAGCGGGGCGTCAGCACAGTTCTGGCTTGGAGGTACAAGCGCCACACCGTATTCCAACCACCTCTGGTTCAAGAGATTGCCTGGGAGCGCGACGGCGACGCACTTCATTCTCGACTTCTACCTGTACATCACGAATGTTCCAGTGGCCCAGGGATTGGAATTCGACGTCTTCTATTCGCGTGATGGCAAAAAGAACTATTTCCTGACCGAGTGTGATTCTCGGGGACAATACGCCGGGACGTGGCAGGTTTCCAACGCCGTGATCGACACGTGGCAACACACCGGGAAGCCGTGTAAATTGCTGCAGAGCCAGTGGAATCACATTACCCTGGAGTTTTATCGCACCGATACCGCGATGACGCACTTTGTTTCCGCGACGCTCAATGGCGACAAGCAGATCTTCAACGTCGAGTATCCACCGCAGGATGTGAACTCGTTCGAGATGAATCCGGCGGTGCAGATGGATGGAGACGAGAAGCAGGACAATTTCTCCATCTGGGTCGACAAGATGAGCCTGACGTACTGGTAAGGTGTGCACGTGGCGCCTTACGCGCCGGTGCTAAAGTAGTGCCCCATGTCTGCCGCGTCTGGCAGACATGGGCTCCCCGCTGAGTACTGCCGAACACCGACGCCAAGGCCAGCAACTAGCCATCCGCTACCCCATCCTTTAACGGCGCGCTGTAACATAACTGCAGCGTGTCTCCTGATTCTCAGTTCTGCGATGTCGCGGTTCCCGTGCCGCTCGATATGGTATTCACCTATCGCGTCAATTGTGAAGTCCCGGTGGTGGGAGGACGCGTGCTGGTTCCTTTCCGTGAAAAACGGTTGCCGGGTATCGTGGTTGAGCTACATGATCGCGAGCCGAGTGTTGCGGCGAAAAACGTTGTGCAGGTCCTGGACTTCCAGCCCGTGCTGGACTCAACCCTGTTACAACTGGGGCGTTGGATCGCGCACTATTACATCGCGCCGCTTGGCGAAGTCCTTCGCACCATGTTGCCGCTAGGCGCGGAAATAAAGCGTTCTCGCGTATACCGCGTCACCGAGATAGGGCTGGAGAACCTGCATCGGATGGCCGCTCGCGGTTCCTCGCTGCGCTCGCGTAAGACTCCGGAAGAGCAAATAGCAGAGATGGCGGTCTTGAGCTACCTGGCCGACCGCGACGATGCGCAAGAGCAGGCGCTTCGTGCCGCCACGCGCGCCGGTCGGCGCTTACTGGATTCGCTCTGCGCTAAAAAATGGATCGCGCGGGAAGATGTATCGGGCGTAAGGAATGCCAGTCGTACGGTAGAGTTTCTGGAATTGGGCGACATCAATGGCAAACTGAATGCGGCGCAGCAAAAGGTTGTCTCCGCAATGCAGGCAGCAGGTGGTCGGCTTCGCGCTGACGTACTGCGAGACCAGGGGCTGTCGCGAAGTTCAGTGGAGACCCTCTGCAAACGTGGAATCGTTCGGCGCGTCGAAGAGCCCGCAGAATTTCATCTTTCGCGATTGAAACCGCGACAGGTGCTCGCCGATCTCACGTTCAATGCGGCGCAGCGCGAAGCTCTGAACCAGATCGAGTCAGCCGCCCTGGGCGGTGAATTCTCGGTTTCGCTGTTGCATGGTGTCACCGGTTCCGGCAAAACGGCGGTATACCTCGCTGCCATGCAGTCGGTGCTCGCCGCAGGGAAGTCGACGATAATGCTGGTGCCGGAAATCGGACTGACGCCCGCCGCCGCCGCTCATTTGCACCAGACCTTCGGAGCGGACGTTGCCATTCTCCACTCCGCACTCAGCGACGATGAGCGCGCGGAGCAGTGGCATCGAATCCGGCGCGGCGACGCTCGCGTTGTGGTGGGCACCCGTTCCGCAGTTTTTGCTCCCGTCAGCGACCTCGCTCTGATCATTGTCGACGAAGAGCACGACCACTCGTACAAGCAGGAAGAAACGCCGCGGTATCACGCGCGCGACGTTGCCGTAATGCGCGCCAAACTGTCGAATGCTGCGATCGTCCTTGGTTCGGCAACTCCGTCGCTGGAGTCTTTCTACAACGCCGGGCGGAAGTATCGACTGATCGAGATGCCCGATCGCGTGCAGGATCGTCCATTGCCCGAGGTCGAGATACTCGACATGCGCGAGGAATTTCGTGAGACAGGACATGAACCGGTGATTTCGCGCAAACTGGCCGACGAAATGAAAGATCGGCTGGCGCGCAACGAGCAGGTGATGATTCTGCTCAACCGCCGCGGCTATGCGCCCGTTGTCCTCTGCCGAACTTGCGGCGAGGTGATGCAGTGTGAGAACTGCGATATCTCGCTCACGCACCATAAGAGCGAGCGCAAGATGCAATGCCATTACTGTGGCTACATTGCGCGCGTCCCAGATGAGTGTCCGGCCTGCGGCAGCGAGTATGTGTACTTCCTCGGGGTTGGATCAGAGAAACTCGAAGAATTGCTCCATGGCATGTTCCCAAGCGCGCGTATCGCGCGACTTGACCGCGATACGGTTCGCGGCCGGCACGATTTTGAACGCGTTCTGCACGCTCTGAACGCAGGCGAACTGGACATGGTGGTAGGCACGCAAATGATTGCCAAGGGGCACGACATTCATGGCGTGACGCTGGTTGGCGTCGTTGGGGCGGATGCTGCGCTCAAGTTTCCCGATTTTCGCGCTGCCGAACGCACATTCCAGTTGCTGACGCAAGTAGCCGGACGCGCTGGGCGCGGCAACGCATCCGGGAAAGTAGTTCTGCAAACCTTCTTTTCCGATCATTACGCCGTGCAGTTTGCGGCCAAGCACGACTATCACGGGTTCGCCCAGAAAGAGCTACGATTCCGCAACTGGATGAAGTATCCGCCGTTCACCGCGGTTGCCAACTTGTTAATACGTAGCGATCGTCTCGAGGATGCATTAAAGCATGCCGGGCTGATCGGCGAGTGGTTCAAGCGCGAGGAGCCGCCGGGTATCAAAGTGCTCGGTCCTGCACCAGCCCCTGTGCTGCGCCTGAAGCGTGATTTCCGTTATCACTTTGTGCTGAAGTCTGGCAGCCGCGAAAAGCTTAACGCGGCGATTCGTTCGATGCTGGCTTACGCGGTAGAAAAGAAAGTCCCCCGGACGAACGTGATTATCGATGTGGACGCGCAATCGCTAATGTAGCGCAAAAGGCGGAGATTTTCTGGAAATATTGCATCGCAGCTTTCAACTCACGGTTGCCACCGCCGAATTGTTCGAGCAGCAACTTGGCGAATGCAGGGTCGGGGCCAGATACACGAGCGTCGAATTGTAGTTCCTTGACATGATGGAACATGGACTTCTCCTTGGGGTTGAGGGTGGAGTGATCACAACTGGACATTTTTGGGATGGGCGAGAGCGGCGGAAGGGTTGGGATTGGTAAGCTGCTTCCCGATGCTAAACTCGGATCATTGTCGAGTGGGAGAAAAACAATGAAATGGCGCGGGATTTCCGAAACGGAAGCGGAACAAACGACGGCTTCCCTGCGTGAAGAGCTTGCCGAACGAAAGCGCCTGATGGAACTCTACGTCCCGGCGGACACTCGCGCCATCAACGAACGCGCCACCGAAGAGCTACGAAATTCCGGCGTTGTCGATCGCGCACTCACGGTTGGAGATGTTGCGCCTGAGTTCACCCTCGCGGATCAAGATGGCCAAACCGTAAGCTCGACGGCGTTGCTGCGGAAAGGACCTCTCGTCGTAGCATTCCTTCGCGGGCGCTGGTGCCCGTTTTGCTGTGGAGAAGCCGAAGCCCTGAACCGCATGCTTCCGGAGTTTGACAAGGCTGGTGCCACGCTGGTGGCGATTTCACCGCAATCGGTGAAGCAGGCTTACTTTATGCACAATCAGCACAAGTTGAGGTATCCGCTGCTTGTTGATGAAGGAAACAAGGCCGCTCGGCAGTTTGGGATCGTCTATCGTGTGCCCGAATATCAGCAACAGCTATTTTCCAGCGTGTTCATCAACCTTCCGCACGTGAATGGAGACGAAAGCTGGGAGCTGCCACTTGCCGCAACGTTTGTCGTGGGGCGGGACAGAAAAATAGTGTATGCGTGGGTCAATGCGGATTACACGCAACGAGCGGAGCCAGCGGAAGTTGTCGCTGCTCTGCGCGAGGTGTAGATGGCAACTGGTTCGGTAGTGAGCACTCGGCTGTTATTACCCACACGCCCTTGAAAGTGAGTAGTATGAAAGCTAAGCTGACAACGGATGGCGACGGTATGGCCGAGAACCGAACGCGGATAGCTGATAGCGGCGTGCTATCAGCCATCCGCCATAGAGTAGTTCCTACCAGTACGTGAGGGTCATCTTGTCGACCCAGATCGAATAGTTGTCCTGTTTCTCATCGCCATCGAGTTGGACGGCATCATTCATCTCGAACGAATTCACGTTCTGCGGCGGATACTCCTGGTTGATCATCTGCTTGTTGCCGTTCATGCTTGCGGACACGAAGTGCGTCATTCCTGAGGGAGTGCGATAGAACTCCAGGGTAACGTGGTTCCAGGCATTGTTATTGACCTTGCATGGATAGCCCGTGTGCTGCCAGGTATCGATGACTGCGTTCGAAACCTGCCATGTTCCAGTGTACTTGCCGCGCGAATCGCACTCGGTGAGGAAGTAGTTCTTTTTGCCGTCACGCGAGTAGAAGACGTCGAACTCCAAGCCTTGGGCAACCGGAGCGTTAGTAATGTAGAAGTAGAAATCGAGTATGAAGTGGGTTGCCGTAGGGCTCGGGTTCAGACGTTTGAAGAAGAGCGCATTGGCGTATGGTGTCTTGCTGGTTCCACCTAGCCAGAACTGCGCTGCTTTGCCGTCCAGAGAAGGATTCTTGATGTTCTGATTCATCCCAAAGGGAACGGTCGCTCCGTTGCCGCCTGGTCCCGCACATGAGCCACACCACGACCATCCGCTCATCGCCTGAATATCGGTGATTACCGGATCACCCGATGAAGGAGGCGGTGACGGAGGAGGCGGAGTGGAGCCATTCTGCACATTGACGGTCAATACCTGCTGAAAGTAGTGCCCGGTCGTATCCCATGCCTTCATGTACACCGAATGGCTGCCTGTACCGAGAGTGAGGTAGGTATCGAGGTGATTCGCCGCGATCTTGTACATGTCCTTGCTGTCAACGTTGATGGTCATCGCTCCAATCGCCGAGTAGGGTGAACTCGCTGACGCAACGAAGTGAACCGAGGGAGCCGAAGTAGATCCGTTTGCCGGACTGGAGGTAACAACGCCAGTGTTGCCTGTGGGGACGGCGTTGCCGGACACGGTAACGGTCAGTACCTGCTCGAAGTAGTGATCCTGGTTATCCCACGCTTTCATGTAGACGGAGTGAGAACCGGTGCCGAGTGTTAAGTACGTGTCCAGATGATTCGCGAAGATCTTGTACATGTCTTTGCTGTCGACATTGATGGTCATCGAAGCAATGGGCGAATAGGGAGAAGTGGCCGAAGCAACGAAATGAACCGAGGGAGTAGATGTGGAACCGTTCATCGGACTACTGGTGGTGACGCCTGCAAACGAAACACCGGACGCAGTGACACAGAGGATGGCAAAACAGAGCGCTTTCTTCAGCAATGATCTTCTCCTGGCTAGAGTGCAGACGACGAAGGTACAGAAAGACGCATCTAACTGGCTTCGTAACAGGCGCGCAACAAAGTGTGGGCAGAGTAGTCATGCATCTACTCTGGATCAAAAGGAAAATAGCCCTAAAGGTATGAACCTTAGCGGGGGCTAAGGTTCAAGCACTAACTCCAACCTGGCAAAGCCCCTAAGTGGTAACGTTTGGTAACGGAAATCACGCGGCCGATAGTTACAGGATGCGACCTAATCTTTATGTGGGATATGCAGGCCAAGAAACGACATGACTGTCTGAAGATCTTTCCAAGCCTCGGCTTTTTGACGCGGATCCCGCAGCAGATACGCGGGATGGTAGGTCACGAATAGCCTGGTGCCGCGGAAATCATACGAGCGTTGGCGCAGATTGTTCATGGAATCCGCCACTCCAAGCAGAGTCTTGGCGGCGACAGCGCCAAGCGCGACGATTGCTTTCGGACGGATGACATCAACTTGCCGCATTAGAAAAGGTGAGCAGGTATCGCACTCATCTTTTTCCGGCGTGCGATTTCCCGGCGGGCGGCACTTCACGACGTTCGCGATGTAAACATCGTCCCGCTTCAAGCCCATCGCTTCAATCATCTTGTTCAGCAACTGCCCGGCGCGGCCCACAAATGGTTCACCTTGCAGATCTTCATCTGCGCCCGGGCCTTCACCAACGAACATCAGTTCTGCTCTTGGATTACCCACGCCGAAGACGATTTGCTTGCGCCCTTGCTTGTGGAGTTTGCAGCGCGTGCAGTCGCCGAGATCTTGGCGGATGAGACGCAGAGCTGCGGCCGGATCGAGGTCCATTGTCTCCGACTTCAGAACAGTGACTGTCGCCTCTGCTTTCAGTTCTTGTGCTGTAGCCGGTTGGCTCGATATTTGCGATTCTTCCATCGAGCCCGCGCGACGGTAGAAATCGTAGATACCCATATCGCGATAATAGCGGAGGCGCGCCGCTAGTGCTTGTTTGGTTTCAGGATCGAGGGTTCGAGGCATGTATGTATTTAGTAGACGAAGCCAGCAGGCAACATACGAAGCCTATCACTCCCTCCTTAGCCAATAGAAGACAAGATGGGGGCACCTGCTACATCAAAGTTTCATCTTCGCGGGGCGTCGTTCTCGAATTTTGCGAACCGTGTCGAGAATTTTTTGCGCAACCTCCCATTTGCTGGCTGCGGGCACTTCGATTATCTCAGCGGGAGTGATAATCGTAACGGCATTCCGGTCGGAATCGAAGCCTACGCCGGGCTGCGAGACGTCATTCGCAACGATTGCGTCGAGTCCCTTTTTGAGCAGCTTCTGGCGGGCATTCTCGAGGACGTTCTCAGTCTCGGCGGCGAAGCCGATTACCAGTTGTCCCTCTTTGCGCTTGCCGAGTTCAGCTGTGATGTCGGTGGTGGGCACGAGTTCAAGCGAAAGTTCGGCGCCACGCTTCATCTTCTGTGGCGCAAATTGCTTCGGGCGGTAATCGGCGACTGCGGCCGCTTTGATAAACACAGTGGCTTCATGGCGGCGTGCTAAGACCGCCTGGTGCATCTCGGCTGCGGTTTCAACGCTCACGACGTCTGCTCCGGCAGGAGCCTTCAAGGCCACAGGTCCGGAAATCAGCACAACCTTTGCCCCACGTCGAAGGGCTGCTTCCGCCAGCGCGTATCCCATTTTCCCGCTGGAGCGATTCGTCAGGTAGCGGACCGGGTCGATGGGTTCGCGCGTTGGACCGGCAGTTACAAGAATGGTCTCTCCAGACAGATCCTGACCCGTGTTTAAGGCTGCGACCACTTCATCAACGATCGTTTCGTTAGCGGCCAAACGGCCCGCGCCAGTCATGCCACAGGCGAGGTAACCAGAATCCGGCTCGACGATCCTCACGCCTCGTTTCCTCAGAACTTCGATATTCGCGCGGGTCGCGGGGTGCTCCCACATATTGACATTCATCGCGGGAGCGACGACGACCGGAGCGGTGGTCGCCAGGTACAAGGTGGTGAGGAAATCGTCAGCGATTCCGTGCGCAAACTTGGCGAGGATATCGGCGGTAGCAGGCGCAACCAGGAGGGCATCAATGCTCTGCGCTACG
>Ga0070738_10002510_pt1 | contig 27938 bp, 20 predicted proteins | sample Coa_R2_2_FD_66446 | JGI IMG/M metagenome (GOLD analysis project Ga0070738, IMG submission 66446) | Surface soil microbial communities from Centralia Pennsylvania, which are recovering from an underground coalmine fire - Coalmine... | ecosystem: Environmental > Terrestrial > Soil > Unclassified ...
CCGCCGCCGCACGATCTCGAAGCCCTCTTCCGCGCTCGCCGGGCGCCAGGACGTCTCGACGCGCTCGATGACGTTCTTCAAACGCTCCAGCGCCGCCAGCCCGCCCTCGCCGCCGATCTCGTTCTGCGACGCCGGGATGCTCACCACCAGCAGCGTCTTATCCGCCAGCTTCGCCGATTCGCTCAGCGTCTGCGCGAAGGTGAAGTGCGCATCGAAATCTCCGGCAGGCAGGTCGCTCTTGTTGTACAGTTGCCGCGCATACGCCACCCACTCGTCAATGAGGATGAGGCAGGGCGAATACTTGTTGAACAGCAGCCGGAGGCTGTCGCCGGGGCTGACGGCCTTCTCGTCCGCGCTGCGAACCATGGCGTAGCCCTCTTTGCCGCCCAGTTGCCACGCCAGTTCGCCCCAGAGCGTGTGGACCACCGTTCCATCCGGCTTCTTGTGAATATCGGCGGGAGACATCCGATTGCCCACCAGGACAGCGCGCCGGACCTTGGGCGGTTGGGACACGCCCGCCATCTGCGTTACCGTTTCCAGGCCGGGCAGTTGTCCCGCCGGGACGCCGGCAAACAGATGCCACAGCGCCAGCATCGAGTGCGTCTTGCCGCCGCCGAAGTTGGTCTGCAACTCCACCACCGGGTCGCCGCCATGCCCGGCCAGCCGTAGCATCGCGTTGGCGAGCAGCTTCTGCAGGCCTTCCGTGATGAAAGTGCGGCGGTAGAACTCGATGGGGTCCTTGTACTCGTCCGACCCCTCCCGCAGATAAACCTGCCAGAGATCGGCGGCGAACTCGGCCTGCTGGTAGCGGCCGGATGCCACGTCCGGGTGAGGCGTCACAATCTCGCGCCACGCGCGCAGTCCGGTCGCCGGCTTGCCCTCGACCGCGGTGCTCGATTCCTTCCGCTTCTGGCTCCTGAGTTGCTCCTCGAACTTGACGCGCAGGATCTCGGCCTTCATCTGCTCCACGGCCTCCACCTGCTCGGCCGAGACCGCCGCCAGCAACCGGGAAATGCTGTCGATGGCGCGGTAGGCGTCGTCCGTCGAGAAGGCCTTCTGGTGGGCCCACTTGTTCCGCACGTCACGCAGCTCGAACGCCAGGCTTCGCTCCGAAGGGCCGAGGATCTTCTTGAAGCAGTCGTTCCACAGTTCGCACATCACCTGCAGAAGGGCCTGCGTGTCCCAATTCAGCCCCTTGCCGTCTTTGCCCGGCTGCTGCCAGTCGGGGAAACTCGGGCGCGCCGTCTCCAGCCACCGGTCCTTGTAGGTCGCTTTCAACTCGCGCTCCACGTAGGGGCGCAATCCGTCCTTCAGGACGTCCAGAGCCTTGCCGACTCGCTCGCTATTCGTGATGGCCATGGTGTTTCGACGTCTCCTACTTCAGTTCGAATGCTTCCGATGCCATGGACGGCCACGCGACCACCAGGCTGTTGTAATAGCCCGCCTCTTCCGCCCAGCCCTTCCGCTCGCAGAGCGTGTAGAGCCGGTAGGCAAGGTCGCGGGCGATCTCGGCCATCCCGCCGATCTTCGCTTTCAGGTTGGCCGTCTCCGTTTCGCCCTTCTGGTCCAGGCGGCGGATGAGGTGCTGGGTCACTTCCCATACAGTCAAGCGGCTGATCGCGGACGGGTCCCAGTCCTCGGGAAGCTCAGACCGGCGCAGCAAGCGGACCTTGCCGGCGCGGGAGTGGAGGAGGCCAGCCTCCGCCAGATGCGAAATACTGAGCGCCTTCGCCGTGGCTAGCACCTCAGCTTCGCCATAGGCGCCCTCGTCGAATTGGTGCTGCTCAAACCAGGCCAGCGCCCAGCGCGTGTCCGGATCGAACTCGCTCTCCTGTTCGGAGAGAACTTCGTCCAGGCCCTGATTGATCAACGCGAGGGCTGTTCTGACCCGCATCGGCGAGCCGTCCGTTTCGAGGACTTTCTTGTACCGGGAGAAGACTGCCATTCCTGGGCCGATGGCTGCCTGCGCGAGATCTACCGGGGCGATGTTGCCTTTTTGCAGGTTGCGCAGCGCGTGCGGCAGTTCTTTCTTCAGCGAGGCCAGGAAGTCCTTGCGAGTTGTAATTGGCGCGGAGTCCGGTCGTGGGCGGCATGAAAGGACAATGGAGGATGCGAGCGCGTTAGCACCACGACCCACGTTTCGCGTGTTCAATTCGCTCCGCATCGGCCATGTGCCACCTACTTGAAATCCAGCATTAAGCAGGCCCTCCAGCATCGTCTCCCAACCTGTTGATGCGACCGTTGCAGCACCCGGCCCCTCCTCCTCGTCATCGGATTCAGCCTGTTTGAAAGCGTAGTAAACCGTCAACGGATAGCCCGGCTTTTGAGCCTCCTTCATGCGAGTAAACGCCGTGCCAAAGCCCTCCTCAAAGAACTGCTGTGCCCGCTCCTTGCTTCCACCAAAACGATAAGGGCTGGCGACCAACTCTTGCTTCTTGGGCACTAGGAGCGTGCTGAAGAGATCTGGGTAAGCGACGGAGATCCCCCGACGGAGCCAGACGTAGAAGAAGTCCGAGAGGTCCGCATAACCGATGTTGTCATAGTAAGGTGGGTCGGTCGAAAAGAGGCTATCGTTCGGCAGACTGGACGTTGCATCTAACTGCCGAGCAATGCCTCCGCTGCCTCCGGCCAACTTGTCCAGAACCTCAGTCAACGAGCCTACGCACCTCTGATAGTCTCCAGCGGCGTCTGCGAATACGTTGGCCTCTGCATAATCCCATGTCATCGGAAGAGCCTGCCGACCAAAAGTTGCTCGGAGTCTGGGCGGGTCCACTTGCCAAGTGCACAATACAGTGTTCGTATCGGTCATCTTGTCGACGGCCATGGCCAAGTAGGTCGAGACGGCATCTCCGTATTCCGGCGTGCCCCCATCGGCTATCACATGCTCGCGGACCTCGGCAATCAAATCACTAAACGTAGTTAGCGCGACGAGCTGCCGAGGCGTGAAAAGGTCGGCGAAGGTACGCATCCCGTAGTTCGGCGTCTTGAAGTCCCGGGGATTGTTGGGCAGTTCGGCTGCGGGCGACCAGGTCGGCCGTGCCGAAGAGGCGGTGTCGACGTGTTCGTTACTCGGCCGGACGTAGATCCTGCCTCGTTCGCTTTCGGCGACGATGGCCATCATTTGCGGGGTCATCCGGCCGGCCCGACCCTCTGATCGAATGTGATCAAGGGGAACAGCAGTTCCGCAAAGCAAGCACCTCGCTCCTTTGCGGTTAACTGTGCCCTCCGGCGCACCGCCGCCGGCCCTCACTTCGAATCTGACTGCCTTCGCTGCATGATCAAGGATTGGTTCTACCCACGCCAGCTTACCCGCTTTCATGGAGAGAGAGAATGAACGTGCTAGCGGCATCCGCCCGGCACACGCCGGGTTCGGACACTGCACCGTTCGCGCCCATATCCACGCGATCACCGTGCCTTCGCCGCCACCGTGCTCCTTTGGCAGTTTCACCTTGGGATAGAGGTGCCCGATCCGATCAAACGCGCGGTCACGCATCCACTGGCCGTAGTACCGGACGTCGTCAGCGAGACCTCGCGAGCCGGTCCACATGCCCTTCCCGCTTAGCTTCTTCCTTGCAGATGGATTCACCGGCGGTTGCCCGGCGAACTTCGGCGGAATTTCGATGAGAGCCTTCGTAATAAGGACCGCGACCGGATTCAGGTCGCTACCGAAAGCTTTCAGCCCCAGCCGTTGCGCTTCAAGAGGAATCGACCCACCACCGCAGAACGGGTCGTAAACCCGCGGCGGATGGCCATCCGTGGACTTCAATATCTCGTCATGGGCGGCTTTCAAAATCGCAGGGTTGTTCGCGTTGTCCCACTTCACCAGCTCCTCGATCAGCCGGAAGAGCCGCTGCCGCTCCTTGTCCTGGTCGGCCTCAGTCGGGAACTGCTCGGGCAGGCTCGACGGGTCATCCACCAGCGAAGCGAATAGGACCGCCCGGCACGCCGCCAGCGGTCGCCGCGCCCACCACAGATGTAACGTCGATGGGTGCCCGTGCCGGATCGATTTCTCCCTCGCCGACTCCTTGTTGATCGCCTCCAGTGGCAACGCGACTTCAATGAGCTTCTTTTTCATGTCCTTCGGTTCACTTCCACGCATTCCGCACAGCGTCGTTCACCAGTTGGCGAAGATCGGCGGTTTCCACGCCCAGCGGCGCAAGCAGCACCCATGCCTTCGCGATGATCGCCAACATCTTCTTGTCTTCCTCTGACCACGAAGGCGTCCCTCTCGCGCCCGCCTCGACCACCAGCGCTGCGAGATCCCATTTCGTGATCAGCAGGGGCTTGAGAATTCTCGCCGCCTCCAGGATCGTGTCCGCGTGTGGCGCCGTGGGGTTGATTGGCTGCTTCACCGCCGTCCGCGTGCACGGTTCCGAGTACCGGTTCGCGTATAACCTACCCTCTTCCACCCGCAATCGCACCGGGTCCCCGGCAGGCATGTTCTTCGCCAGTCTTCGGACCCATGATCTTCCGGCGATGATCGTCTGCGGCCAAGTCCCGCGCGCCGGAGTCTTGGCAATTCCCGCGCCTGACTCGATCCACAGCCACCCATCCTCGAACTGAAGGCTCACTCCGGACGACCGCTTGCCCATCAACCCAGCGACGATCTCAACCGCATGCAGGAGATCGGCGCGGGCGACTTCAAGTTCGTAGGGCTGATTGGAATTCGGCGTCATGCGATCAGCTCCACCTGAACAGCTTCATTCCCGCTTCCTTCTCAAACGCCGCGCAAATCAGCGCGAGCCGGCGTTGGCGGAACTTCTTGAAGCCCTTCACGATGCCCCGGTCCCAGACGCCGCTCTCGGCCGCGACGGGAATCAGGTGGCTCTTCATCACGGTTTGGAACTGTTTGCGATTCTCCTCTTCGTAATCCCCCAGGTAGTTCCTCGGGACGCGCATCCCGATCGGCCCGTGGTCCCTGGCAACAAGAAAGCAGATATTGCAGAGGCTGTTGTAAATCCGGGCGGGCACGTGCTGCGCCAGTTGGGCTTGCGGGAAGATATGGTGCCGGTGCCTTTGGTCGCCGTGCCCGATGGCCTGGCCATCCGGGAATATGGGCTCGCCGTTGTCGAGAAATCGCGGTTGTTGGCGGGCCAGGAGGCAGAAGAAGGTGCGCGTCCGCGCCGAGCCGGCCTTATACTCTTCCGCCTGGATGTCGAGTATCGGGTCAAGAAGGTCGTCCAGCTTGAACAGCCTCCTGGTCCCGTTCCCTATGGCTTCGAAGAACCGGGTGTCCCACGCGATGTTTCTGTGGTAGCCCGCGCCGCTATAGCGCTTCGCCAGTCCTGTGGCCCAGAACCATTTGCGGATCTCGGCGGCTTGGCGGGCGTCGGGCTGACCCGGATGGTGGAAGAAGAACACCACCAGCGTCGCCAGCATGTTCGCCGAGGGCAGATACGACTCGTCGTGGACCGGAAAGCGGTTGCGCAGATAATTGAAGGCGGAAAACAGGGCGTTCTTGTAGCGGTGCCAGTGTTCGACAAACGCCTTCCGCTCGGCTTCGTCGTTCTCGATCCGCTTCGACCACCGGCGAGCCATCGCCTCCAGCTTCGGCGGATCGCCATCGAGGTCGGGCGGCTCGGTGACCAGGTTGAATCCCATGAGAATAGGATCGATCGCCTTGAGCTTGAAGCCGCGTTCCCGGATCTCATGGCGGAGCTGCTCTGCCATCGCCCTCACGTCCAGTTGCCCCATCAGCGCGACCGCGCGATCGGCCGACGTGATCCGCATGCCTTGCGAATTGACCCGGATGAACACGACCCCGATTTCCTCGAGGGTAGCGGAGAGGATGGTCACCACCGGAATTGGACAGTCCAGAAAGCGATTCCTACAATTCTGGATTCGGCCCAGGAACCACTTGGCTTTGCTGGGCATCTTCTTCTTCCAGTCTTTGTCCAGAATCGCGCTGAGCGGCACGTACTCCTGGCCCGACGGTTTCCGATGGACGATGCGGGGCGGGTTCTCCGCGTCCGGATCGGGACTGACGACGAAGCACAGCCGGCCGAAGTCGATTTCCTGGCCGGCATCGTTCTCCCGGCTTTCGCCCTTGAAGGCCTGATAGATCACCGACAGCCTCTGCTGGCCGTCGATGACGAACGAGATGGTCTTGTTCTTTGGATTGAACGACGGCAGGACCCCGGTAGCCTGCCGGATCAGGTTGGCCGACTTCTGGTTCATCTCCCACAGGAACAGGGAGCCGATCGGCATTTGATAGTAGATGCTGTCGAGCAGTTTCGCCGCCCGCCCGGCGTCCCACACGAAGTTCCTCTGGAGCTTGGGAATCGCGAACCGGTGATCGTGCAAGAGCGGATCGCGGAGGGCGCGAATCGTCCGGGTCGAGAGGATCGGCGCTTTCATCGGCCACCGCCATCAGGATCGAGGCCTGCGGTGGGGCTCGATGCCTGCGTCGTGTAAGGGATCACTTGGGCGCCTCCCCCTTGGCAAGTAAGTCCTGGAGGTTGTAGTTGATGCTCTCCACGGCGAAGTCCGGTTCCTGCTGGAAGGGCCGGCGGATGTAGACGAGCTTCTGCTGCCCGTCCTCTACCTGGCCGATCGCCAGGATGAAATCCTCCGGCTTGTTTAGCGCCGTGAGGATCTCATTCCGCGTGACCGTCACGGTCAGCGCGCCGGCGACTCGGCCCTTTACTTCGATGAACCGCAGTTTCCCGTCCGCGACCTTCGATTCGATGTCGTATCCGCACTTATCGTCGCTCACATCGCGCGGGTGGTTGCCGAGCATTTCCTCGGCCTTCATGACCATCTCCATGGCCAGCAGTTCCATCTGCTTCCGGGCTTCCGCCGACGCGGCGTCTGCGGCGGCATGGTCCGCGGGCGCGGGTGGAAGGAGTTTGCGGAGAAGCCCGATGGGAACCACCAGCGATCCGCCGATGGCGACCGGCGGCAGAGGCGCAATTTGACGTTCCAGTTCGAGTTCCGCCATCCGCCTCTGGAGCCGGGCTTGCAGTTCGTCGGCCCGCTGGCGAGCCTTTCCCGAGTTGATCTTGGCGTTGGTCTTCCCGGCCAGTTCCTGATCCTTGAGTTGATTGGCGCGATGGTCCCAGTAGGTGATCTCCTTGGTCAGCCGGTCCTTGACCGCAGCCATGGTTCGGGTCACCAGATCCTCGCGGCGTTGCCGGACTTCGCCGAGGTGTGCGGGCACGAGGTTCGCAATCGCGTGGCCCACGACCACCGTTTCCAGGTCGCCCTTCAACCAGGCTTGCGACTCCAGCGTTGCCGTCAGGCTAGTCCGCTCCTCATCCGTGGCGGGCCTGTAGTCCAGGTACGGCGCGTACCCGGCGTTCCGGGTGGAACCTCCGGTATCGGTCTCGACGAACTGCAGTTGCCGGGAGACCACGCGGCGGTTGCCGGCCTTGTCGGTGCGGCCGTCCTGGATGGCGTGCTCCAGGTAGAAGAGCACGCGGACGCCTTCGCCCGGGTCGTCGGGGTCCACGAGGACCGCCCCCCGCTTCAGGAGGTCGCGGTTGCGTTCCAGGATCAGATCGATGGTCGCGCCGAGAAGCGGCTGACCGGGACAGACGAACGTGGCCAGCGGTTGGCCTGGAACGGCGCACAGGGACTTCTCGAAGGTGATGCGCTCGTACTTGCCCAGGACCGGCTCGCCGGTCCCGATCAGGCGGTCCCGCTGGCGGATCAGGGCGGGCACGTGCGTGATTTCGAAGCGGCGGGGTTCGCGCTCCTTGATGGAACCTCCCAGAATCCGGAAAGCCTCCAGGAAGAACGACTCGATGAAGTGCGGCTGGAGGCGGCGCGCCTCGGCGCGCTCCATGTCCTCTCGAATCCTCTGAACCTGGGACGCATCCATGCTGTCGTTGGCCAGCGCACGCTCTTCCAGTAGTTCCTGGCAGTGCTTGCGGTCGGTCAGGTTGTCGACGATCTGGTGCAGGCGCGCCTTGACCTCGGGCTGGTCGCCGTACCGGATGGCCTCGATGAGCAGGTCGCGGAGCCGTTGCTCGCGGAAGAGTTGGCCCAGGATATCGAAGACGCCGCCGCCGAGGGCTTCCCGCTCCAATTCGATCTTTTCGAGGAGGCGTTTGTAGACGTCGCCCTCGCGCGTCTCTTCCGCCAGCAGGTTCCAGAGATGGCAGACTTCGGTCTGGCCGATGCGGTGGATGCGGCCGAAGCGCTGTTCCAGGCGGTTCGGGTTCCAGGGCAGGTCATAGTTGACCATCAGGTGGGCGCGCTGTAAGTTGATGCCTTCGCCGGCCGCATCGGTGGCCAGCAGGATGAGAACGTCCTTGTCCTGTTTGAACGCCTCCTGCGCCTTGGTGCGCTCCTCGCGGCCCATGCCGCCGTGAACAGTGACGAGCGCTTCGGGCGCGCCGAGCAGGGCGCGCAGGCGCTCGGTCAAGTAGTTCAACGTGTCGCGGTGCTCGCTGAAGATGACCATCTTCCGGCGGTGGCCCTGCGCATCGAACATCTCGGCGTGGTTCTGGAGGAGGGACGACAACTCCTCCCACTTCTTATCGGTCCCGCTGCGCCGGACTTTCAGCGCCAACGTTTCCAGGCCTTTAAGGATTTCGATTTCAGCCTGCAGTTCCGCGATGGTGCGCGCCGCGGTCGCCTGATCGACGACGACCTCTTCGGTCTCCTCCACCTCGGCGTCGGGCGCATCGTCCAGATCGTCGATGTCTTCCTCGGTGAGGGTGGGCAGTCCCTGGGAGCCGTTTTCCTGCAGCGCGCCGCCGCGCTTGAGGATCTGTTCTTCGCGCAGGCGCCGCTCGAGCCGTTCTCGGCGCCGCCGGAGGGACTGCAGGATCGCCTCGGGCGAAGACGCCAGCCGCCGCTGCAGGATGGTCAGGGCGAATCCCACCGTTCCTTTGCGGCCCTCGCTCTCCAGCGCATCGGCGCGGTTGAATTCCTCGCGGACGTAGTCGGTGACGCTCTTGTACAGGGCGGCTTCGGCGTCGGAGAGCTTGTAGCCAACGGTGTACGCCCGCCGCTCGGGGAACAGCGGCGTGCCGTCGAACTTGAGCAACTGCTCCTTCACCAGGCGGCGCATGAGGTCGGATGCATCGACGGTGTGCACGCCATCGCGCGCCCGGCCTTCGAAGCGGTCGCTGTCCAGCAACGCCAGAAACAATTGGAAGTCTTCCGGCTTGCCGTTGTGCGGCGTCGCCGTCATCATCAGCAGATGCCGGGTGAGCTGCCCGAGGAGTTGGCCGAGGCGGTAGCGCTTGGTGTACTTGACCTCGCTGCCGAAGAAGGTGGCCGACATCTTGTGGGCTTCGTCGCACACCACCAGATCCCAGTCGGTGTTGGCCAGCTTCGCCTGCACGTCCTCATTCCGGCTCAGCTTGTCCAGCCGGCAGATGGCCAGGGGATTCTCGGCGAACCAGTTGCCGGTGCGCGCCGATTCGAGTTTGTCGTTGGTCAGGATTTCGAAGGGAAGCTGGAATCGCTGGTAGAGTTCGTCCTGCCACTGCTCGGCGAGATTGCCGGGGCACACGATCATGCATCGGTGGAGGTCGCCGCGGATCAGTAGTTCCTTGATTAGCAGCCCGGCCATGATCGTCTTGCCGGCGCCGGGGTCGTCGGCCAGGAGGAACCGCAGCGGTTGCCGCGGCAGCATCTCGCCGTAGACGGCGGTGATCTGGTGCGGCAGCGGATCCACCATCGACGTGTGAATGGCGAGCAGCGGATCGAAGAGATGGGCCAGGTCGATCCGGTGGGCCTCGGAGACCAGGCGAAACAGCTTCCCGTCGCCGTCGAAGCTCCATGGCCGACCGGATTCCACGACTTCGAGGGTGGGCTCGCGGTCCCGGTACAGGAGCACGACGCTGGGCTTTCCGGCGGGATCTTTGTACGTCAGTTCGATCGCCGCCGAACCATACCACTTGACGTCAATTACGGTGACGAGGCAGTCGGGCAGGATGCCTTTGACCGAGGCACCGCGTTTGAGATCCTCCAGTTTCGCCATAATCAGTCGTCCCCTGCCACGATAACCTCTGCAGCGCCGCCCTCGTCCAGGCCGGCTCTTTTCAGCAAGTGACTAACCTCGTCACTGGCCATAGAAAGCAGTGCAGCCACTTCGCCGAGTTTGGCCCGCGTGATCAGTTCGCGCCGGTACGCCTCGAGAGCCAAACTCAGTACGCGATGCCGGAAGCCGTCTTTGTCGTCGTCAGTCTCGTCCGGCAACGAAAGCAGGCTCGCCAACTCGCGACCATAGCCTGCATCCTCGGCGTCCTTCAACTGCTCGAACTCACCCTGCGTGACGAGCTTTAAGTTCAACAGCCGAAACAGCGCCGCCAGTCGGCTTACGCCAAAGTGATGGGCAACATGGGCGACATCGTAAAGTTGAATTGCTTGGCTCCCTGGCCGTGCCCGCCCTTCCGCCAGAACCGAGCCAGCTTCATCGAATACCTGTGCAGTGGCTCGGCTCGCCTTGCCCTTTCCCACAGCGATGATGATGGGCCGAACACCCTCGCCCGGCATCAGGAACGCGGCCGCGAACGCGTTCGCACGCACCTCAACCAATTCGTCTCGGTCGGAGGAACGGGTAACAATACCCTTCAGGCGCCGATCGAACAGCACATGCGCGTACTCATGCGCGAAAGAAAACCGGCGCCTCGCGGGCGCATGCTGCCGATTCGCCACGATGAAGAGTCCTGCGCTCTGATTGCTGATGGTGATTCCTGAGATCTCGTCCGGGAGATCTACAATTCCCGTACGAACGCCTTGCGTTTCGAGCAGCTCAGGCAATGGCGGCGCTGGAGCCCATCCTAGGCCCAAGCGACGGCGCTCCTGCTCGGCGGCACGCTCGCCCTGCTGGATGGCATCCCACCGCGAACGCGGCGTCACCACCTCATAGGTGACCGCTCCGGCCAAGTCCCTATCGATGCCGAGGAGACCTTCCAGGTTCGTGACTTCGCGTCCAAGCGCGATACAGGCACGTAGGCTGTCAGCGACCTCTTCGTGATTGGCGATTTCCGGTTCCGCCCGGAAAAGAACAGCAAGCGCGTCCTCTTCCTCGAAGCTATCGGCCACGAACTCACGGATGTCACGCCCGAACAGGTAGGCGAGTTTGTCCAACTCGATGCTGGTGGCGGCCCGGTTACCGAGCTCCATCTGTGCGACCGTCGGTCGGGAGACGCCGAGGCGGCGTGCCACATCCTCCTGCGTCATGCCACATGATTCACGCGCAGCGCGCAACCTCCGACCCATTTCCTGCGGACTTACTGGCATGGACGGGTCCTTTCTGCTTGTGGGCTCAATCAGGTGAAGGTTATCACCCTTTACAGGGATTGTAAATATACGGATAGCAGTGTTAAGATTGAGCATCCGCTTTGGCGGAGCACAACCATCGATTGAGGGGCAAACCATGCGGATGGAATTCACACCGCGCCACTTTCTTCGCCTTGTGTCACTGCCGTTGTTGCGCACCTACTTCGAGCAGCGTTGCCTGCTCGACGGCTTCAACTGGGACGGGCTTGGCGAATCGGTTGAACCCCTGCACAGCGCCTGGATGGACCTGCCCGCCAAAGAGCGGCATGCCGTTTGGGTCGACTTCGAAAACGTGTTCGGCCTTTGCTCAAGGCACGGCCTCCAAACCCTCCTGGAATCTGCCAGCGCGAATCGAGAGCGGGTCGCCGCAGCCATGGGAAAAGGCAGCATGGCCGACAAGGCGTTCCGCGTGCTCATCGAACACCCTGATGTCTTTCGTGTTGCCAGTCAGTTTGCCTGGGCAGACGGACTGAAACGGCATTGGCAGCCGAGGCAGGACATTCCGGCGGCCGAGCCATCGATCGAACCCGGCTCGTTGACGCAGCTAAAGGAAGCCGTGGTGGCGCGCTACAGGGAACTCGACGACCGGGGAGAGTACAGCGAAGTCGAAGTGCACTGGCGTGGCGATGCGCTCTACGTCATGATCTACATCTCGGACCATCCGGAATCTGTGATGCACTTCGAGGACTCGAACCAGTTGAAGCACTCCACTCAGCAGCGGGCGTTCGATGTCGTCTACCGGTATGAGCCCGCGAGCGGTGCGTTCGAGATGTATGCCGAAGGCGACAGGGAATTCCGACGGAGCCTAGCCCAGGACTTCGTCGGCAGCATTCTGCGGCAGAACGTTACGCTGCCGCTGGATGAGCATCTGGCGTTCGACTTGGAGAAGCTGAAGAATCCGAACTTCCGCTTCGCGACCGATAACCTGGATGGCGTCAAGTCGATGGAACTCTGCGCCATGCGGTTGGCGGCAGCGGGCGCCAACGGCGGGCGGATCACATTCGGGGCGGCGCCGCGGATTCCGAAACCGCAACTGCTCGATTTCATCAAGAGGGGACTGAACGAGACCCACCTGCCGCTTAACAATCTGACAGTCGAGCATGTGACCATCAAGGCCCAGGTAGCCAACGGCAGCCGGCGTCCCGCCAGCGTCACCTTCAACATCAGCGCCAGCAATACCTGCAATCTGAAGGACACGGCGCTGCACAACAAGATCCGCACGTGCCTGAAACGGTCGGGAGTGATCCGTGGACAGTCCGCTGACGCAGCTTCTCAGTCGAGCTGATCTCGCCGGACACGTCGTCGGTTATGACGAGGCGCGCCGGTGGCCGGCGGCGGAGCGCGACGCGATCCTGCGTCTCGGCCTACTGCGGAAAGTCGCCGATGCGGAGTATGCCACGTGCGAAATCTGCCCGGACGCGGAGCCATGCGAGCTAAGCCTGGACATCGGCCCGGACCCCCGCGTTCATTGCCCACAGCACGGCCTGGTCCGCATCGCGCGGGAGCGCCTCCAGCAGTGGGAGGTTGACTTCGAGAAGCTCGGCTTGCTGCTGATCGAGAACCTCGGCCTGACCGGAGGGATGCACACCATCACGCCAGGTCGGGTCTGGCAACTTGGGCGTCGCCGAGTGAGCGGCCGCACGGCGGAGTTCTTCCTGGTGCAAGGAGTCGCCTGGCCGGATTCGGTAGAGGTTCTGCGGGCAGCGCCGAAACTCGTGGGCTCGCCCGCGCCGGTCATCGTGTGCCCGGACCAGCTGTCGCCAGACGCTCTGTGGCGGGAATCCGGCCGCATGTTCTTTCGCCTACGCGAGTGGGCGCGTCTGTCCGACGGTCAACTCGTCGTGGACTTCGACGAATTCGCCGATCTATACCGTCAGACGACCGATGCATTTGAGAAGCCGTTGGCGACGACGCCCGTCGAAAAACGGGGGTCTCTGATCGAGCGATACTGCCAGGAACACAGCTGCAAACGGAAACAGGTCTACACGTGGGCCGGCGTCGACCGGGGCGACCTGAACCGATGGAAGAACGGTGACCCGTCAATTCCAGACGGAGGTGAGCCTGCCGTGCGGATCGAGCGTCTCCTCCAGTTAGACCAGCGGTCCAGGGCCTGATTCCTCTCCCATCATTTTCCCCATCACTCCCAACGTTGATCCCCAACATACCCTCTGCCTCATCATCGGCGTGTGGAAACGGTTCGAAACACCGAGGGGACACGCGAAATGGGCGACCAACCGATCGAATCCCTGCTGGACGAACGCGACGTGGCGCGGTGGATTCGCGTCTCCGTCGCCACGCTCCGCTACTGGCGCGGTGAAGGCAAGGGCCCGCGCTACCGCAAAGTCGGTCAGCTGGTCCGCTACGCTCCATCGGATGTCCAGGATTGGCTGAACACCCGCCCCGCTGGCGGCGAGGGCGTGGGCGAGGAGGCTTCCCGTGCCTGATGCCGCCTTCGCCGATGTGGACGCCGGCCGCATCTTGCTGCGGACGCCGTTTTCAAATCTCGTCCTCTGCAAGCGGGTCCCCGGAGCCTCGTGGGACGCGAAACGCCGGATGTGGGCGTACCCGGCGACGCCGACACATGCCCGCCTGATCCGATCATCAATTCCACGACTGCAAGTCAGCGACAGGTTCTCTGCACTTTTGGAATCCAAGGCCTCGGCTGAGGTCCGGGTGCAACCTGCCCCACCGCCGCTGACGCAGCCGGAAACCACAGTTGAACTTCCGGCCGGCCTCAAGACCAAACCGTGGCGGCATCAGATTGATGCATTCCAATTCACGATGGAGCGCCTGGTGCGCGGGGCAGGCGCCGTCCTACTCGCCCTTGAGATGGGCGTCGGAAAGACGCTCGTCGCGCTGATGGTGCTGGCGGCGCTCGCCGCGAAACGTATCCTGATCTGCTGCCCGCTGCGTGTCGTGCCCGTCTGGGAAATGCAGATCGAGCGCCACCTTGGTCTGCCCCTGATCGTCGTCACCTTGGACGACAGCGTCGGCAGCGTCGCCAAGAAGAAGAGTCTCGCCGAGGAGAAGCTCCGCCTGGCTGAGACGACCGGGCGGCCTTTGGTCGTGATCATCAACTATGACTCGGTCTGGCGCAGCCCCTTCGCGGATTGGGCGGAAGCCCAGCAGTGGGATCTGATCATCACCGACGAGTCGCATCGCCTTAAGGCGCCCGGCGGCAAGGCGAGCCTTGCCTTCAAACGGCTGCGCCCGCATGCGCGCGCCCGGCTGGCGCTCACCGGCACCCCGATGCCGCACAGCCCACTCGATGTTTACGCGCAGTTCCGATTCCTGAACCAGACGATCTTCGGCCCGTCGTTCGCGGCGTTTCGTCAGAAGTACGCGGTCATGGGTGGTTTCCAGCGCAAGCAGGTGACCGGCTTCCAGTGCCTGGATGAACTCGAAGCGTTGATGCGAACCATCACCTACCGCGTTTCGAAGGACGTTCTCGATTTGCCGCCGCAGACCCACGTGACCTACCACTGCGAGCTCTCTGGCGAGGCACAACGCATATACCGCGACCTCGAAGACGACTTCGTCGCCGAGGTTCGTGATGGCAGGGTCACGGCCAGCAACGCCATGGTGAAGTTGCTCCGCTTGCAGCAGGTGGCAGGCGGATGGGTCAAGACTGACGACGGCCAGTATCATCGCGTGGATTCCGCCAAGGAGAAGCTGCTCGCCGACACTCTGGAGGACATTGGCTCCGAGGAGCCCGTGGTCGTCTTCTGCCGGTTCCATGCGGACCTGGACGCAGTTCATGAGGCCGCGAAGTCCGCCGGTTTCGCCAGCCTCGAGCTTTCCGGTCGCCGGGATGAGTTGAAGTCCTGGCAGGACGGTCAATCACAGGTTCTCGCAGTCCAGATCAGCGCCGGCGGCGTCGGCGTCGATCTCACGCGCGCCCGCTATTCCATTTACTACTCGCTCAGTTTTTCGCTGGGCGAATACGACCAGGCATTGAGCCGGGTTCACCGTCCCGGCCAGACCCGCCCGGTGGAGCACATCCACCTGGTGGCGCGAAACACGGTGGACACGAAGATCATGCGCGCGTTGGAGAAGCGCGCCGAAGTAGTCACGGCCATCTTGGCCGAGATCAAAGCCTAACCGAAGAAAGGACGCTCGCAATGAACATCGAGCAGTTGAAGGAGTTCGTGTGCCTGGAGACGCGCAAGCGCGAACTCGACTCAGAACTCAAAGCAATCGCAGCACGAATCGACGATCTGGAGCAGGCCCTTGTGCCTCAGTTCCTAACGGACGGCGTCGCCTCAATGAAGGTCGATGGCCGCACCGTTTACATCGCCCAGGACATCCAGGCTGGGCCGGCCAACGACCGCGCGGAAGTGATCGGAGCGCTGAAGCAATCCGAACTCGGCCAGTACGTGTCGGAGAACTACAACACCCAGTCGCTACGCGCGTTCGTGCGCGAGGTGGCCGAAGAAGTCAGGCTGCGGTGCCAGCAGCAGGACCGGCTGTTCACCGAAGAAGAAGTTCGCGTCGCGTTGCCCGCGCCACTGTGCGACGCCCTCAAGATTTCGTTCGTTCATTCCCTACGCAGCAGGAAAGCCTAACCAACCCAAGCCAAACCAAGGAGAGCCACTATGTCTACCGATCTCATTCAAATCCAAACGCCCCGCGCGCTCGCCGCGCTCGACGGTAATCTGGACGCCATCAACGAGGCCATCGCCACCAACATCAGCGGCGGCGGCATCACCGACTTCGATCTCCCGAGGGTGAAGATCTCCGGGGGCGCGAGCCCTCGCTGGATCGTGCCAACCCTCGAGGGAGAGGAGACGCTCCCCCGCATCGACGGTGTGATCGTGTTTTCCCGCGACACCCGGGTTTACTACAAGACCGCTTTCGGCAAGAGCAGCGGCAAGCAGCCGCCCGACTGCACTTCGGCCGATGGGATCACCGGCAAGGGTAAGCCGGGTGGGGATTGTTCGCGGTGCCCGCTGGCGGAATACGGCAGTGCGGAAGAGGGCGCCGGGCAGGCCTGCAAGCAGGTCAAGCAGATCTTCGTTCTGCGCGGCGATCTCCTGCTGCCCGAGGTGGTGTCGCTGCCGCCAACCAGCCTCAAAGGCGCCCGGCAGTTCTTCCTGAAGCTCACCACGCAGGGCATCCCGTATTACCAGGCACTGGTTGGCCTCGAACTGGAGAAGGCGCAGAACGCCGCCGGCATCCCGTACGGCAAGGCGGCGCTGAAGTTCGTCCGCAGATTGACGCCGGAAGAGGCGGGCCGCGCGCAGCAGTATCACGAACTCTGCCGCACCCTGGCCGTTCGTGTGCCGACCGGACTTGACCCCGAGGCGCGGGACCAGTCCGGAGAGCAGGGGCCGTTTTGAGCGAGGCGCCCAATGAATGACTATGCTGTCCTGGCTCTCACCGCAGCGATATTCATTCTGCTGCTGTGGCTCACACAAAGGCCGTCGCCAAACAAACGGCGGCCAGTGACTCTTGGGCTCGCCCGCCTGTTTCGCCGGGCGGGCCGGTGGCTCTGGGCGTTGGGCGAAGCGGTCGAGATCGGCTTCTTCCATGGGCGTAAGGTGCGGGAGCGCATCAGTCTCGATCTGGAATCGACCGAATCGGGAGGCCAGTGATGCCGCGGCGAACCTCCCCTCGGGAGTCGACCATCGTCGCCGCCATCATGCAGGCGCTCAAGTCGGTGCCTGACCTGGTCGTGCGCAAACGCTGGGGCAGTGAGATGGCGGCCGCCGGCGACCCCGATCTCACAGGCTGCTACCGAGGCCTTCACTTCGAGCTCGAGGTGAAGGCGCCAGGTGGACGCCTGACTCGAATCCAGGAAGTGCGCCTTGAAGAGTGGCGCCGGGCCGGCGCGGTGGTGGGCGTCGTCCACAGCGCTGGCGAAGCGCGGAGGGTGCTCGGTATCGAGGCTGTTCCGGAATGAACAAAGGTCCCTACTGCCTCGACGCCTGGCGGCGCTTCAAAGAAGGCCTCTCCCAGAACGATGGGAAGCCAGCGACACAGTCTCTCGCCGACATACCGGCGGACGCCGAAATGGACGAGGGGATTGTGCTCGGCTGCTGGAACGGCGAGCGGTTCGTGTCCTGGGAGAACTGGCTCGCCACGGCTCCCATCACGCGTGATCCTCAACCCGAAGGGCCGGTGATTCCGGCAGACGCGCGGTGCGTCAAGGCAACCTGCGGCAACACGCCTGTCTGGCTCGTGCGGGACGGTGATCGCTGGCTGATGTTCGCCGGTACGCGGACGTCCCGCCGGCGCGACTTCGCTTCTCCGTTTCTGAGCCACGCCCAGAGGACGGCGGAGAGCTGGTACGGGCCTGCGACAAAAGGCTGGCAAGTCGGAGCAAAAGAATGAACCCGCAATCGTTCTTAGATCTTCTTTGGGGCAACAAGCCCGAGCACCTATACATCCTCATCTGGACGCTCCAGGACAAGCGCTCGCACTGGTGCCGCGACGTCGGCCGAGCCGCCGCGGTGGTCGCAGCCTGTAGCGCGATGGACATCTACGTTGGCGTCGGCCTCTCACCGGAAGATTTCGGCACCCATCAGCGTTGCCCGGCGGACCGCATTGCCGGCATCGCGGCGCTCTGGGCAGATTTCGATCTCCTGTCCGACGCTCATCCGAAGAAGGCGCTGCCGGCGACGCTCGGCGAGGCGTTGTCCGTCATTCCGGCGCAGTTCCCACCGACGGTCACTGTTGCGACCGGCAACGGCGGCCACGCCTGGTGGGTGCTGAAGGAGCCGCTGATCTTTGACAGTGACCGGGAGCGGGATCGTGCGGCGGCTGTCGTCCACCGGTGGCAGAGCCTGCTCCGGTTCAACGCTGCGAACCGAGGCTGGGCGTTCGATCGCCTCGCCGATCTACCGCGTGTCCTGCGGATTCCGGGCACCCGCAATTTCAAGGACCCACAATCGCCGAAGCCGGTTGAAATACACGAACTGATTGACCGCCGGTATAACCTCTCCGATTTCGATGACCTGCTCGATGGCCTCGGAATTCCAGGGCGAGACTCCCAGGATCGGACAACGCGCAGTTTCACAGAGACTGCCGCGGACAACAGCTTGGTCGTCAACCTGAACGCACAGGTGCCGGAAGAGTTGATCCGCCGCTGGGCCGACGCCGACATGCGCTTCAGGAATACGTGGTTCCGGCAGCGGCACGACTTGAAGGACCAGTCGCAGAGCGGCTACGACCTTGCACTCGCCGACTTCGGCGTCGACGCGGGCCTCGAGCCGCAGCAGATCGTCGATCTCATCATCCACCACCGCCGACTTCACAACCAGAAGCAGCGCACGCGTAGCGATTATTTCCAGCGGACGTTGGCGCGCGCGGCAAGTCGAGCGGAAGATGCATCGGTCGATCGTGCAGGTGAGACGCTAGTAGTCCAAAATGCCGCCGCCGGAGCCCCGCAAGATGGACTACAGCCGCACTCAACGCCGGAGCCCGGCCCGCCCACCGAACCGGTCGATCCCCTGGCTGCCAAAGCCGCACTCTGCGAATCCATCTCGGCTACACTCGGCATCCGGATCCTGCGCCTCGTGAAGATCACCGGGAAGGAACCGACCTACCAGGTCGAGCTGGAGCACGGCCGCATCGAGCTTCCCAACGTCTCCGGCCTCATCGAACAGAAGTCCCTGAGGCTGGCGATCGCGAGCGCCGTGAACAAGATCATCCCCAAGATTAAGCCGCGCGTGTGGGAGCGCCTGGCTCAGGCGATGCTCGACGCGCTCATCGAGCGCGAGGGCGGGGTCGAAACGGAGTTCGAAGGGGCGATGCGCGTGAACCTCGGGCACTACCTGACCGAAACCGCGTTCATCCCAGCCATCGAGGGACAACCCTCCCATGCGATTCGGCGGCCCATGATCATTGGCGACCAAATCGCGGTCAACTCGGTCGATCTGCAGCTTTACCTCAACAAAACTTTCGGACAGAACCTGTCGGTGAAAGCCATCGCGTCGATGCTTTTCGCCATCGGGGCACAGAGCATCCGGGTGCGCGGCGCGAAGATCCGCGAGCAAGGCCGTTGGCTGCTCCCGCGCGACCAGTTCGACCCTGCCGACTTCACTGCGCAGGGGCAGGAAATCCCACGAGAGGAAGAGACCTATGTCGAATCAGAATGAGCAGGCCTGCGGGACCTTGGACGAAATCGGGCAGCGCGATCATTCCATCACTTCGGAGTACCGGATCTTCGGCCCTCCAGGAACGGGCAAGACAACCAACCTGACGCGCCAGATCAGGCGTGCCGTGGATCGCTTCGGTCCGGACGCGGTGTTGATCACGAGTTTCTCCCGCGCGGCGGCCGCCGAACTCGCCGGACGCGAGTTGCCCGTTGAGCCCGATCGAATCGGGACGCTCCATTCGCACTGCTACCACGCGCTCGGCGGGCCGCAGATCGCCGAGTGCAACGTCGACGAGTGGAACAAAGACAATCCCCACTTGCAGATCACTTCAAAGAAGAAGCAAGGCGTGCTCGACGGAGAGGACTCGACTGAGGACGATGGCGAGGGCAAAAAGGAGGGTGATCAGTGGCTGGAAGACCTGAGCCGGTATCGCGGCCAGATGCTGCCGCCTGGCGCCTGGCCACCGGCGCTGCGACAGTTTGCAGTCAGGTGGCAGGCGTACAAGAATGCCAACGGCCTGCTCGATTTCTGCGACACGATCGAGCGCTGCCTGCTCGACGTGCGCATCGCGCCGAAGCGGCCATCGGTGATCTTCGCCGACGAGGCGCAGGACCTCAACCGGATGCAGTTGAGCCTCATCCGGCAGTGGGGCCGCTACACCGACTACTTCATCGTGGCCGGCGACGACGACCAGACCATCTACTCTTTCACCGGCGCATCGCCGGAGGCCATCCTGAACCCGGAGATCCCGGAAGATCACAAGATCATCCTGAAGCAGAGTTACCGCGTCCCGCGCGCCGTCCATGGCGTCGCGAACGCACTGATTCACCAAGTGTCCAAGCGCCAGGAGAAGGAATATCTGCCGCGCGCCGCCGCAGGCTTCTGCTCCACGGTCTCCGGCAACTGGGAGACGCCCGATTACGGCGTACTCAGGACGGCGATGGAGCAACTCGAGCGCGGCCGCAACGTGATGTTCCTGGCAACGTGTTCCTACATGCTGCGGCCCATCATTCAGGTGCTTCGCAAGAACGCGATCCCGTTCCATAACCCGTACCGCCGCAGCAACGGCTTCTGGAACCCGCTGCGCATCGGACGGCGCGGCTCTACGGTGAACCGCGTTTTGGCGTTGCTGGTGGCGCATCCGGACTTCGGTGATGGCCACCGCGAATGGACCGCGGGCGACTTCGTTCAATGGACCGAATGGCTCACTGCGAAGGGCGTCTTGAAGCACGGGGCCAAGTCCGAACTCCGAGGCAAGGACTCCGCGAAGCCACTCACGATCGCGGACCTCGACGCCATCTTTGAACCGGCTGCGCTCCAATCGCTCCTCGCCTGCTTCGAAGGAGATCATCGCTCGCTGCTCCGCTGGTGGCGCATTCGCGTGAACGGCGCGATGCAAAACCGCATCCAATTTCCGGCCGACATCGCCGACGTGCGCGGGCCGCAAGCCTTGATGGAAAGCCCACAGGTCATCGTTGGTACGATCCACTCGGTTAAAGGCGGCGAGGCCGATGTCGTCGTTCTCTTCCCGGATCTGAGTCAGGCCGGCGACGCCTCCTATCAGCGCTACGGCCCTCCCAGAGATGGTGTCATCCGCCAGTTTTATGTCGGCATGACACGCGCCCGCGAGGCGCTCTACATCGCCGACCGCGCCAGCACCATGGCGGCCCACCTGCTCGCGTAATTCATTGACAAGATTGGACTTGAACGACATGCGCGACGAAGGTACCCTTCATACCCTGACGGGAGGTTTGAAGGTCAAAGTGCGCGTGCAGCACCCCAAGATTCTGGAGGCGAAGTTCCGCGAAGGCTGGAAGTGGTTCTTCCGCTACTACGCCGACGACATCCAGGCGGACGGCTCCATCAAGACGGTCCGCAAGAAGCACGCGGTGGGTTTCAGCCGCGGCGACGAGAAGATCACCAAAAAGGAAGCCGAGGTCGAACGGGACAAGTTCCTCTCCACGTTGAACGCGCCAACCGTCGAAGCCGCTGTCGAACAGGTCGCCGCCACCGGCGTCGCATTGATCAGCGAAATCGCCCGCATGTACGAGGAGGGCTACCTGAGCCGCGAGAAGCAGCTCGCAAAGGCGACGCGCGAGAAACAGCGGCACCTTCTGAATCGCTACATTGTCCCCAAGTGGGGCGCATTCCGGCTTAACCAACTGCGCCCGCAGGCCGTCGAGGACTGGCTCCATTCCACCTTTGATTCCTGGTGGACCATGTACTCGGTCCGCGCCACGCTGAGCCAGCTCTACTACTATGCTGAGGGCCACGGGCTCTGGGAAGAGGGGCGCCGCAGCCCGGCGAGCAAGGCAAAACTCGGCCGCAAACGGTACACGACCGAGCGCCGAATCCTCTCCTTCGAAGAAACTGCGCGTGTCCTCGCTCGGATGAATCCGGAAGAACGCCTCGTCATTGAACTGTGCATCGCCACCGGTGTGCGTATCTCCGAGGCGCTCGGTCTGCAATGGAAACACGTGAACTTGGACGCTGCCACCATTCGCATCGAACAGCGTGTGTGGCATCAGGAGATTGGACCACCGAAGACCGAAGCCAGCCGCCGCGTCGTTGGCCTGGGTGACCTCGCTGAGCGCCTCCGCAATGAAGCTAGCCGACGGGGCGCAAAGCCGGACGATTGGGTCTTCCCGCAGAAGCATGCCTCGGAGCGTCCTATGTGGGATTCAACGGTTCGCGAAGCGTTGCATGAGGCGGCCAGAGCAGAGGGTTGCGATTTCCGCGGGTTGGGTGCGCACACCTTTCGGCGCGCGAACATCACGTGGCGTCAGGAGGTCGGCGGTAGCGCGATCGAGGCTTCCAGGATCGCCGGCCACCAAAGTCTGGAAATGACGAGCCACTACACGTTCGTCGCCGCGGAACGCCAGAACGAATTAACGCGGCGCATCCAGCAAAAGCTGGCCGCCGCAGCCAAGAAGGCAGAGGACAAGGCGGCTGAGCCGCAATTGCCGCCGCCCAGCACGCCGCCCGTCGCTCCGCCAGCGCCCGAGGCGCCGCCGAGCCTGGCCGGAACTGAACCGCTGACGACGCGGATTCAGTAATCTGACGGCCAAGCTCTCGGCGACGAACCGGTTAAGCGGGGTGCGATTACTGCATGTTCACCGGAGCTGACCAACTCATGGTGCCGCTGGTGAACTGCCACACCATTGAGCCGGCGCTTCCGGTCGTTTTAATGCCCACCGAAACATGTCCATGTGCAGGGACCGTATTCGTGCCGAACCAGTTGGAAATCTGGCCCGAATAGTCCTGTCCGCCTATCGTCATTCCCGTCAGCGTCACGGCAGTTCCGCTTGTTTCGCTCACCGTCACGGTGTAATACCAAGCGCCGTCCGAAGCTCTGGACACTGGGTTAGGAGAGAAGTTGATATTCAGATTCCCGGCAGACGGCGTTCCACCGCCTCCACCAGCCACCGACAATGGCCATCCGTTCGAGAGCTGGCCAGACTGCTGGAGGTAGATCGTAAAACTACCAGCACCGAGGGTGAGCGGCACGTTTGCTAGGTCGCCCATGAACGTGATGACTCCCGAAGGTACAACGCAGCTCGTCATGGTTGGGCAGCCTGGGCCAGTCACCACGGCGTTCGCAACGGGCTGCAAGTTCAAGGCGTGAACCTGCGCAACGAATCGCTGGCCCGGAACCGGTGTGCTCAGAGGCGTGATTCCCAGGATCGTCGCCGCACCGCCCCCGCCGGAAGGTGGACCACCTCCGCCGGACGGTGGCGCGCCGAGATAGTTCTCCGGTGCCCTGGCCGTGATGAATTGGATCGGATCAATCCAACGATCTTCTGTTCCCAAGGGCCATTCGTAGCAATATGCCCGACCGTAGTGAGAGGCGGGGTAATCCGATGCATTGCTAGTCAATGGAATTCGAACACCAAAATGGACGTGCTCTTGCCCACCGTACGGGCCTACTGTGCCGATCTGCCTCCCGGCGTAGACCTTGTCGCCGACTTGCAGCCGGGACAGAATGTGCCCGTACACTGCTTCGAACCATAGCCCTTGGGAGGTCTGATGTTTGATCAACAGACCGATATTCGTCGTAATACCATCGCCGGCCTGTGTGCCGGACATGTCCCCATAAATCCAGCCGTGCACACTGCGCCAAACGACTTCGCCATCCGCAACTGCGTAGACAGGGTCGCCAAGGTTTGCCCAACTGTCCTTGCCCAGGTGAATCATCCCGGAAAAGTACTTGTTTTCGCTGCCACACCCAGAGTCTAGGTACCCGGCGTAGGTGCCCAGATTCGACGACCGCGGATAGAAGAAACCCGTCTGGGTCTGCTCTTGTGCCACCGCCGTGAATCGAAATCCGATCGTCACCAACATCACCCAACGGACCATACGCTTCATGATTGTTTCCCCCTTTCTTGCGCCTCGCTTCACTGCTGGGGAGTTCTTCCCCAAATGAACAGGCGCAGAACGAGAGAAAAGTTCCGGAAAAACGCAACGGATAGAGGCGGGGCTCGATCAGGCGAGCATCTTGTACAAGTGCTTCCGCGCCCGTTCCCACAACTCCGACGCTTCGTGCTTCGAGATGTCCAGGATACCGGCAGCTTCCTCGATAGAAAACCCCAAAAAGTGCCGAAGTTCGATGAACTCGACTTCCTGCGGTGCGCGCTCAGCCAGGACACCCAAGGCTTCATCGACAGCGAGGAGGTCCTCGGATGGCGGCACAACCCGTCCCGCCGTGCCCGCCTCTTCCAACGAAACTTTGTGACCGCCGCCACGTTTCTTTGCGGTATGCCGGCGGGCATGGTCCACGAGGATTCGCCGCATTTCGTTTGCCGCGATCTTCATGAAATGATTGCGATCTTTCGGCGTGGCAGCCTCGTTGCGCGTCAGTCGCAAAAAGACTTCGGAGATGAGGGCGGTGGTCTGCAAGGTATGACCGCGGCGCTCGCGACGCATGTAGGAGGATGCCAAGCGCCGCAGTTCGGGATACATCGTCTCGTACAGGTCGTTGCGCGCGTTTATATCGCCCGCACTGGCGAGACCAAGCAGCGTGGTCACGGATCTCTTCGTCTTGGCGGCCATCTGTTTGCGCCTATATCATTATTGTGTCAAGGATTTCTTGCTGCTATGGGCGAAGGTGAAGGAAGCGCGGCGGTTCCGTCTCGGTTCGAGAGGCAGCGGCTTTTGCTGACGCTCATGCTGGAGCCTGAGGGGGCGACGGCCCTCACCGAAATGCCGCCGGACCTGCGCGCGGAAATCGAAGCTGCTCTGGCGCAGCCGGTCCCGTCCGGCTTCCTGGAATCGCCGTTGTACGTGGCGGGTGCGGACGAATTCGACGCTGCTGAACTAGGAGTCTCTGAACCCGATCCCCAGGCTGAGCCGGATTGGTGGATAGGCAGGACGATTGACCACTACACCTTGGTGCGTTTGTTGCCCGCGGGCTCAGGGGGACAGGGATACGTCTTCGAAGCGACCGAAAGAAGCGCGGTCACTCGGCCTGTCGCCTTCAAGTTGCTGCGCCCAGAACTCCCGGAATCATTGCGGGAACGTTTCTTTCGCGAGGCCCAGGTCTTGGCCGGCCTCAACAGCCCCAACATCGTGCCGCTCCTGGGGGCGGGGACATATGAATCCTACAGCAAGAAACTGTACCCCTACTTAGTGATGCCGCTCCTGGACGGGGAATGGATCACCCTGTACTGCAGCCACCGCGGGCTTGATATCAAAGAACGTCTCCACCTATTTCGGCATGTCTGCGCCGGCGTGGCGGACGCCCACGACAACCTAGTCCTTCATCGGGATCTGAAGCCCAGCAATATTCTCGTGACTGAGAATGGTGATGTCCGAATTCTGGACTTCGGCATCGCGGAGGAGATTGCAGAAGGTATCGAGCCCGACGGTGGTCGGGGTCCGCGGGCGCTCACCTTGGCGTATGCGAGCCCGGAACAGCTGGCCGGCAAGCACCTTGATGTGAAGAGCGATGTTTATTCGCTCGGACTAGTTCTGTACGAGATGTTGACCGACACGCCGGCTCATTCCGCAACCGACGTCGAAGTGAACATGCTTCATGAGCGCACCGGAACGCCGCCGCAACCTAGTGAGTGTGCAGGCGCGCTGGATCAATCGATCCGGAAGAAGCTACGTGGCGATCTTGACGCGATCGTTATGAAATGCCTTTCGACCACCCCGGAGGGCAGATATGCAAGTGTGCGGGAGTTGGACCGTGACATTGAGCGCGTACTGCTCAGCCGTCCGGTCCAGGCGCGAAGAAACACGGTTGTCTACCGAACCGGGAAATGGATCGCACGAAACCGTTGGCCCGCGATCGGCGCAACGGCTGCGCTGATATTGCTGCTCGTCAGCTACGGTCGGGAGATCGCGGCACGCCACTTGGCGGAGGCGCGGCTGGATGCGGTCCGTGCAATGGCGACGCGCCTGTTACGTATGCAGGACGTGATCGACCATGAATCGACGCTCGGCGCGAAGAAGCAGGCCGTCGAGGAGGCACTGGGTGCGTTACAGCAATTGCGCACGACGGTCTCGGGTAACCCGGCCCTGCTGAGCGACCTCGCGGAAGCCTACGAACGTCTCGGCGATATACAGGGTCGTAAAGGTCATGCCAGTCTCGGCGATTCCTCGGGGGCATTGACCTCGTACCGAACTTGCAGCGCGCTGCTTAGGCAGTCGGGCTCATCGGCCCCGTTACGCCGGATCGCGAGCTGCCTAATGAAATCTGCGGATATCGTCGAAGATGTCGAAGGTCAGGAAGCGGCCCTGCAAATCTATACCGACGCGCTCGAGGTCGACCGCCAACTTCTGCATCGAACTCCAGGAGACCGCGTTCTCCAGTCGAACGTCGCGACTGACCTTCAGCGGATCGGTAACGTATATCTCACCAAGCACGACTTCGCGAAGGCGCGCGCATATTACACGGAGTCGACAGCGGCATTCGAGACTCTCGCCGCGGGGCCCGGCGCCGGTGTACTGGAGAGAAGCAATCTCGGTTCGGCGTATACCAAGCTTGGCGAGTTGGCACGCGCTCGTGGAGATGCTGGAGAGGCGCTTAGCTGGTTCAGAAGAGCCCTTGCCCTGGACGAAGCGAGGGCCCGCGAACAGGACGACAACGAAGAGGCCAATCGCAATCTCTCGGCAACTGCGAACTCAATCAGCAAGGCGCTGACCGAGTTGGGTCGTATTCCAGAGGCACTGCGGTACGCTGAGCAGTCGCTCGCGATGGATGAGAAGACGGCCAAGAGGGAGTCGCTCGATTTGCTCGCACAGCGGGATCTCAGCGCCAGCCTGAACGATGTGGCCGCCTTGGATCGCCTTGCGGGCAAACTCGATTCATCCGAGCGCCGGCTGCGCCGCTCCGTCCGGATCTGCACGGAGCTGCTGCACCGAAACCCCCAGTCGAAGGACATAATCCTCGACTACGCGGCAGCGCAGCATCAGCTTGCTGAGACACTAACCGATCTGAACATCTATCCGGAGGCCCGCGTCGCCGTGGTGGCCGCGCAAGAACAGCTAGAAAGATTAAGGCAGCGCGACCCTAAGGACTTCGACGCCGTCAGCCAAATGCGCATCAACCGTTTTCAGGCGGGGCGGGTTGAGGAGATGGCGGGGAACCTCAATGGCGCGGCTGCCTTGTATCAGGAGGCCTATGGCTTGAGGCCGCAGGGCGAAGAAGCGTCAACGGCGGCTCCGAGCCTTTCATTCGAGGACGCAGAAATCCACCTGCGGTGGGCCGCTTGTCTCCGTCATGCTGCAGTCAACACGGCACGCGACATGCTCTCCCTCGCCCTGCCGGAGTTCGCTGGGCTGGTTAAAGCCGGTTCGTCGTTGCCGGATTTGCCGCTGCTTTCAGGAGAAGCACTAGCGCTTGGGGCCGAGTTGCGCGCGACGCCCCCGGTGAACGACAACGACCTGATGAAAGCGGCGGAAGCACTCGACAGCGTCTTGACGCAAACGCCCCGACGCGTGACAGCTCTTCGTGTCGCCATGATGGTGCGGGTGAAGTTGGCGCAGCGGTTTCAGTTAGGCGGAAATGCACCTGCGGCCCGGGCAGAACTCGTGCGTGCCCGTGAACTATTCGCTCGGATTCGTCAGGCGGGACTATTGTCGCGCTCCGATGCAGCCCGCAATGACGAGATCACAGCACTGATGTCCAATGCGATACGTTGATCGGCGGTCGATTAGCTCTTGTGGCCCTTTCCCCACGATGCTTAGCCACTGGGCACAGGTGGAGTCGATTCACGGACGAGATGTCGGTATCGAGACTTGAAGTGACGATCCTGCATGTATAGCGAAAACTCTTGTCTTCGTCTCCTGTTTCACGAAACGGAGAGAACTTCATACTGGCGGAAACGACCGCGCGCGTGCGCGATGCATGTGGCGTTCCGTGGGCGCAAAACTGGGTCCGGCGTGGGTCGAAACGCCGAAAGATCCACCAACTGGGACCAAACTGGGACCAAATCACAACGCCATAAGTCTTTTGTTTTCAGTGAGCCATGCTCGTAAGCGATTGATCTGTCCGCCATGGCATGGAAGAGGTCGTGAGTTCGAATCTCACCAGGTCCACCAACCTTTGGCCGTACAACTCTACCCCAGCCCCGCCGCCCGGATCGCCGCTCCCGC